>Ga0302280_1003085_pt1 | contig 12258 bp, 9 predicted proteins | sample III_Fen_E1_1_FD_198771 | JGI IMG/M metagenome (GOLD analysis project Ga0302280, IMG submission 198771) | Peat permafrost microbial communities from Stordalen Mire near Abisko, Sweden - III_Fen_E1_1 | ecosystem: Environmental > Terrestrial > Soil > Wetlands > Permafrost | place: Sweden: Abisko...
CCTTTTTTTCTTATCGCGCATTTATACGTTTTATCAGGGCATACATATGCGGCTGATGGCTTTTCCTTGCCTTATCAGTTTGCCTACTGCATTGCGGCGCTGTTTTATACTTTGGTGGGCCTGTATTTTGCCAGGAAATTCCTTCTCAGGTTTTTTAGCGATAAGTTCACTACTGTTCTTATCATACTCATCGTATTGGCTACCAATTACCTTGAGCTTACTACCGTAAAAAGCACCCTACCGCACAATTACGAATTTACCCTCTATGCCATGCTGTTGTATTATACGGATATATGGCATAAAACGCCCCGGAGAAAGTATGCCGTTTTTATCGGATTGCTCCTCGGCCTTATCACTATAGTGCGGGCAAATGAGCTGATAGCTGTTATTATCCCTGCGCTATGGGGGATATATGATAAAGAAAGCCTGAACAATAAACTTGTACTGCTGAAAGAAAGAAAAGGCGATGTATGGGCAGTAGTCTGGGCGGGGCTGATAGGTATATCGCCGCAAATAATTTACTGGAGCTATGCCGCTGGCGGCCCTATACAAAACAGCTATAAAGACCCTGGAGTGGGTTTCGAGTTCCTTCACCCTTTTACCTGGAAATTCCTTTTTGGCTTCCGCAAGGGGTGGTTTATTTATACGCCCATCATGTTTTTTGCCTGTATCGGGTTTGTGAATTTGTACAAGAGAAACAGGCCGCTTTTCTGGCCGTTCCTGGTTTTCAGCCTTGTCAATTTATACATCGTGTCCACCTGGAGTTGCTACTGGTATGCGGCAGGCAGTTTTAGCGCGCGTACGCATATGTCGTCGTATTTGTTCCTCGCTTTACCCCTTGGATATTTTTTGCAATGGCTCGGTAAAAACAGGATAGGCTACGGCTTCGCTGTTTTATTGTGCCTTGCCACAATCAGCCTTAACCTGTTCCAGCATGTGCAGGCATACCGTTGCGTACTGGACGGCGACCGCATGACAGCAAGGTATTATTTCCGCACGTTCGGGAAACTGAATGCGACAGATGACGACAGAAAACTGCTGCTGGTAGAGCGGGGGTTTACTGTCGGTGAGAATATGCCCGGTGAAAATAATTTTCATAAAACCACTATCGGCAATTTTGATTTTGAACATGATGAAGGCGGTGATAAAGATCACTATACCAATAAAATAACCCATTCTGGCACAAGTTCTTTTATGATGGACAGCGCTACGCCTTATTCGCCCGGCATAGATATAAAATACAAAGACCTGACCAATAAAGAATACGCATGGATACGCGCCAGCGTATGGATGTGTGTGCCTAAAGGCACAGAACCGGCGCCGCAACTGGTTGTCAGTTTCCACCACCAGGAGCAACCCTATAAATTCCGCACGGCTGACCCGAAAGAATATGATAAATGGGTAAAAGTAACCCTGGAATACATGACGCCGGAAGTGCGGAACGACAATGACAACCTGAAAGTTTTTGTCTGGTACAGGGGCCAACGACCTGTCTATATTGACGACATGGAGGTGGAGAAGTTTGAGCCGAAGTAATTGCGGAATACGGAATGAAGGGGTTGAAAAAATAATTAAACGCAAAGACGCAAAGTTTAACCGCAAAGGGCGCAAGGAAATTAAATAATAATCTTATCTTAGAGATCGTTTATCTTTGACTTTATGAAAAAAATTCTCTTTTTGTTGGTTGGTTTATTTTTGGGGGAGGGAGCCTCCGCCCAGGTGTGGGACAAAACGTACCCAGGCACTCAATACTTGTTCTGTTTACCTACTATCCAGTGCTACGATCCTGGTATCGCAATTGCCCAATATTTCAATGGCAGCAATTCCTGTAGCATCATGAAGACATATGTTAACGGGAATGTAATATTTAGGTCTTACCTCCTGCCAGATTCTTCCTCTTATCAGTGTATCAATACTACTGCCGATGGCGGTTTTATTTTGGGCGGGACAACGAGTTATGGTTACTCTTCCAATCACACATTTTTATTAAAGTTAAATGCCTGCGGCCAAAAAGAATGGAGTGCATTTTATGCAGACCGTAATATGGAAAACAATTATGTAAATGATGTTCATCAGTTAAAAGACGGAGGATATATTATGACCATAGATCAATATAATAATGGGGATGCGGTTTGCAGGCTTGATTCTACAGGTAAATCTTTATGGACAATAGTTATTAATGGAGGTAATTTTACAAATATCTAAGTGGAGAAAGATGGCAGTTTTTTGGCAACCACTTCTCATTATACAGATGGGAATAATACCCCAGGAGGTGGTACAAGGGCATGTACGATAAAAATAAGCTCTGCGGGTAAGATATTGTGGCAATATAATTATAGCTTAAAATGCAATGAATTAGCTGGCGCAACGGCTACCATTAAAACAAAAGACGGAGGGTATTTCACTGGTGTTACCATTAACCAGGTTTCTGTTACAACATATGGTGCAGTAATAATGAAGCAGGATAGCAGTGGCAACGCTTTATGGGCAAGGTTTATTGGTGATACCACTTTAATAGAAGGGCCAGCAGATATGGCTTATGATTCATCAGATGGCACTTATATTGTTCTGATAGAGGAGGATAATATAAACAATGTCACCCTTAACTGGACAAAACTGGTAAAGATAGACAGTAATGCCAATGTGCTTAAAGTAAGAGATTACCCTAATACTGCAACGGACTTACATATTATTAATACTTATGATGGTAATTTCCTTATCAGTGGCTACGAAAATAATGGTAATGGCTCTACAGCTTACCATCTCTGGAAAGTAAATTCTGATCTGGAACAGGATAGTTTTGATATGAGTGCCAATTTTACTTATGATTATCTTTGTGCTTCTGGTATGCACAAAAGTGATACCATAAGCATAAAAAACTCCCCAATTTTCAATATTGATACTATTCATCAGGAAACCATAGAAGACAGCAATCAGAATGTATATGACAGCATCCCCTGCGATCTGAAATTAACTGGTATCAAAGAAATAGATCCACCGTCAAACAGTAAAATATCCGTCTATCCCAATCCTTCTGATAATACCTTTAGCATAGAATTAGAGGGAGGGAGCTTTCAGCAGTCGCAGGTAAACCTGTATGATATTTTAGGGCATAGTATTGCATCCTTTTCCACAAGTAAAAATGAATTTACCATTAACGCATCAGATTATTCTATGAAAAGCGGGATATATATACTCACTATTCGTTCCGGGAATGCTGTATTAAATGCTAAACTGGTGATGGAGTAAGGGCTTCAGAAGTGCCACTTTTTTAAAAAGTGGCACTTCTTGTGGGATAAGCACATCAAACCAAATAACTCCCTCTCTGTCATCTTGTAAAGATCTTTTTTAGGTTTGAAATACATAAGTAAAGATTACAAATACAATTAAAAGAACGATAATATTTTTTATTCACTCATTTTAATTTGGACATTTATTACTGCACTTAAAAAAGATCCTTTCAGGATGACAAAAAAGGGTGAGTTGAATATTTGGAAATGTGAAAATAAATTTGTACCTTGCCCTTATGAAAAATAAACTTCCTGTACCCAGAGCTGCCGGTTGCTCTCCGAAACCCTCCAAAATAATTAACCCGGGTAATTTTCCTGAGATAAGGGCATACTATTTTATACTACTTTAGTGTGATTCTTCAAGCAATACACTTTTTATCAGCGACTTATAAAATAATTAGCATACTAAAAAGCCGTTGCAGAGTGGTATATTAGAATAAAAATAGTATAAGGTAGAATACAAAAATTTGAAAAAATGACACCGGGAAATGATTTAAGTCGGGTAATATTTTAGAGTGAAATGATGAAAGAAAATGAAAGGCTACTGGCAATAATTTTTCACCAGGGTGGCGGCTTTGGTATTGCCAAGAATGGCTGCTCTTTTAAAATCACCGCAGGCTTTGTCATTGAACCCTAATTTTTCATCACAAACGCCACGGTAATAAAAGGCATCGCGGAGATCGGCTTTCCTGTTTATTACTTCCGTGAAATTATCTGAGGCATCGCCATAGCGCATCATCCGGAAATAAGACTGGCCGCGAAGGAAATAGGCTTTGCTGTCTTCTTTATTCATAACAAGATAGCGGTCTGCATAAAAGAGTACGGAGCTGTCGTCTTTGAGGATGTATTCGGCGTCCATCATATAGCTCAATGTTTCAGAGTGGTTTGGGTTTATGCCCAGGAATAATTTGAAATCAGGTATGCATTGGCGGTAGTTTTTGAGCTTGTAATTGGCTATGCCCCGGTAGAAATACATTTCAACGTTAGATGAATCGGTCTTCATGCCTTTATTGAGAAAGTAAAGGGCGGTGTCGTATTCTTTCTCCTGCAAATAGGCAAAGCCAAGCCCTTCATAGCCATAGGAATTGCCAGAAGACATGATCTCGTATTTGTTGAAATCTGCAATGGCGAGTTTGTATTTGCCCCAACGGTTGTAGGTCATGCCGCGCTCGTACATGGATGGACCGTCTTTTGGGTTTAGGGACAGTGCAGTATCAAAATCTCCAACTGCTTGCGGGTACTGGTTGCTCATCATTTCGGCATAGCCGCGGTAGTAATATGGGTCAGAGGTTGTCTTCCTGTTCTTTATCACTTCTGTAAAATCAATAATGGCTTCGGAGAAGTTTAATTTCTTGAAAGCCAGCATACCGGAATTGAAAAATGCATCAGCAGATGTAGAATCCTGCGCCCTGCTGTAAAATGGGTTTAACAGCAACATGAAACCGATAGCTAAAATAAATGCTCTTTGCATATGGCAAAGTTACATAATCAAAGAGATTGTTGCAGAAGGGTATTGTGAAAAACTTGTTAAGGCTTCCAAGTTACTGTTTAACAAACTTCAAAGCAGCCGAATTCATGCAGTACCTCAGATGCGTAGGTGCAGGGCCATCATCAAATACATGGCCGAGATGTGCATCGCAGCGGGCGCATCTTACTTCCGTTCTCGACATCCCGAAACTGTTGTCAGTGATCTCATTTACTGCGTCTTTTGAAATAGCCTGGTAAAAGCTTGGCCACCCGGTACCTGATTCAAATTTGGTGTCGGATGAAAAAAGCGGGAGGTTGCAGCATACGCAGTAATAGGTGCCTTTGGCATGGTTGTCCCAATACTTGCCAGTAAATGGCTGTTCTGTACCAGCTTCGCGGGTAACGTTATATTGCTCAGGAGTAAGTACTTTCTTCCATTCAGCTTCGGTCTTAACCACCTTGTCAGTTCGGGTTGCACCTTGCTTTGCGTTGTCCTGCGATTTGCTGTTTACAGGCATGCAGTTTATTAATCCCAATAAAATGATCAGGCTTCCGAATATCAATATTGTCTTCATCTTATTTTTTTTATGATATATACGGATACGGGGCAAAATTGGTTTTACAAAGCAGGAAGAACTTTGTTATTTCAACATCAGCTTAATGGCATCGCTGGTTTTGAGGTCGGAGAGCAATGATACCTGCTTTACGCTGAACCCGTCATCCAGCGCTACCCCGGCAGTGCATGGCCCGGTAGAACCGGCAGAATTGGAATATAATATAATGAAGTTGCCTTCGCCTGGCTTCAAGATCAAAGTTACGGCCCGTTTTTCTTTTGTGAGGACGTAGTGGTCTAATATCCAGGTGCCATTGAAATTGAGTGACACAATATCACCATCTACAATATCATCATCCCAAATATAGAGGATCACTTTTTTGGCGTATACATTGGTCGTATTGGCAACATGTACTTTGCGCCCTTCAATGCCTGTGGGTGTTTTATCAGTCGTATAAGTTAGGTTAGCAGGTGCAGATTCGTTATTAGATTCTTTTCCTTTTTTTACCACGGGCGGTTTGGTATGGCTTGTATCAGGTGGATAATATTTCCAGATCCTTATGGCAGAATCCATCCCGCCGGAAATGATCTTGCCATCACTACAGAACTGTATGGCATCTACTCCACCTCTGTGCCCGAAGAGTTTGAATTGCAGATCATAAGTTTCAAGGTTCCAAACGGCCGGTTCGCCATTCATGCTGCCACTTGCCAGCATTGACCCGTCTTTAGAAAAACTGACCGGAGTGCTGTCATTATCAGTTGGCATGGAAGTATAAGCGCGTAATGAGCGCACCGGTCCTGATTGTTTGGGGTCCCAAATATCAACATAACGGTTCCTGGCCTTGGTGGCAACTTTGCTGCCATCAGCGCTTACATCCAGGGAAGTAATTGCCTCACTGGCTGTCCCAAGCGTTTTTACGATGTTCCCATCGCTGGGGTTTATATAGAATATTTGCTTGCCGCTTGCAGCCACAATGCTTCCGAGGGCATCGCTGTATTTTCCGCAGGTAAATACCAAAGGGTCTTTCCATTTGCCGGCTCCAACATTGAAACTTTGCGTTTCCTGCTTATCGGCCATGGGCTTTGTGATTATATCAATTTGATTGCTTTTTCTGCCAATGATAAGTTTATAGTCCCTTTCGCCGAAGTCTATAAAACTAACCTTCCTATCTTCAACCGGCAGAGTTGTATCAGGAGGGAAAGTCCTGCGGACTGTATTCGTTTTCCAGTCCCAAAGAATGGTATTCCCGTCGTCAAAAGCCACGGCAAGTACATATCCGTCTTTACTGAATTTATAATCGGTAACTTTTCCATGCGTACTTATCAATGCCTGAGGAGATCCGCCTGAATCAGCCTCCCAAACAGATAACTGGCCATCCATGCCCGTAGAAGCGATATATTTATTGTCATTGCTTATTTTTAGGGTTTTTATTCCTGAATTGGCGCTCATCATCGATTTTATGTCGCGGTAATCCTGTGCATCTGTACGATACAAATTGGCAAAAAGAAAAAGAAACAATAACAAAAATGTTCTCATATATAAACAAACGAAGCCAGGATTGAAATATTTAACATCGTTAATTTTTTATGCAAATTAAGCAGATTTTAGTTTAAACCACATTTTCGGAAATGATATTGATATTAACATTTTAAAAAACACTCCCTTTTTGTCCGATAAACCCCTTTTTTTGTATTTTTTTATAAAAAGCGGAATACTGACCTTTGAAGCGAATAATAAATTATAAAAATAACAGTTATAAGCATAACATTCTTTTTTTTAGTATAATTTTTTCACAGACTCTATTCATCATCAGTTTCCCGGGTAACAGCAGTTGTCCGGGATTCTTTTTTTAGCCATCGGAAATCTGCTATCACATCTTCATATTGTGGTACACGGCTTGTACATCGTCATCTTCTTCCATTTTTTCAATGAGGGAAATGATATCATCTTCCTGGGCTTCCGGAAGTTCTGTAGTGGTGTTTGGGATACGCTGTAATTCGGAACTGATAACATTTATCTTCTTTTCCTCAAGCGCTTTTTGCATAGCGCCGAAATCAGTAAATGACGTATAAACAATGATCTCGTCTTCAACTTTCTCTATGCTCTGAAGACCTGAATCAATCAATTCAAGTTCCAATTCGTCCATATCCACATTCTCCGGCGATATTTTGAAAACCCCTTTTCGATCGAACATAAAATCAAGGGAACCGGTTTTGCCAAGCGCCCCTTCAGCACGTGAAAAATACATCCTGACATTGGCTACTGTCCTCGTCGGATTGTCAGTAGCGCACTCTACCACAACAGCTATTCCGTGTGGGCCATAGCCTTCATATACCACTTCTTCAAAATCTTTTTCTTCTTTGCTTGACGCTCTTTTTATGGCGGCCTCTACCCTGTCTTTGGGCATATTGGCGCCTTTGGCGTTTTGCATGGCTACCCGCAGCCGAGGGTTTGTTTTGGGGTCAGGGCCATTCAGTTTTACAGATATGGCTATTTCACGGCCAATCCTTGTAAATGCTTTAGCCATCCTGTCCCACCTTTTTTCCTTGGTGGCGCGCCTGTATTCAAATGCCCTTCCCATATATTCCTGATTTTTTATTGCAAAATTATTATAAAAACTTAGCAATTATGTGCCTTTGTCCTGCCTTATTCTTCAACAATTTAACACAATGCGATTAAGCATTGCAAACTTTAGTAATTTACCGGTTCAACATTTCTCAATTTAACCAGTATATTTGCGCGGTAAAATCGGAACAAAGAGTGGAATTATTATTAGATTTAACGTTTTATCCCGTTTTTGCGGTATTTATAGGCCTTGAAGTTTTCCTGTCCTGGCGTAGCCAGCTTCAACTGTATCATTTTAAGGACTCTTTTACAAATGTTACTCTAAGTATATTTAATGGCATCGTTGACTTAGCCGTAAAAGGTATTTGGCTTTTTGTGCTACTGTATTTTAATAAATATGCGTTTTTTCATATTCAAAATGTTTTTCTGTATTGGTTCTTATTATTTCTTGGACAGGATTTTTGTTTTTGGCTTCTTCATTATGTTGACCATAAGTGCAGGCTTTTCTGGGCTGTGCATGTTACCCACCATTCATCGGAAAAGTTTAATCTGACGGTAGCTATACGTTCCTCTGTTTTCCAGCCCCTGTATCGCCCAATATATTATATACCTTTGGCATTGATGGGCTTCAATGGCGTACATATTCTTTTTATGTTTGCTGTTTGCAATACTTATGGTTTCTTTATTCATACAGACATGGTTGGGCGCCTTGGCTTTTTAGAATACATCTTTGCTACCCCATCTAATCATCGTGTACATCATTCCAGTAATGTAAAATACCTGGATAAGAACATGGGCATGGTACTTATAATATGGGACAGGCTTTTTGGTACCTATCAAAAGGAAGAGGAAAAACCAAAATATGGCCTGACTAAAAGCATTAAAAATGATAATCCATTTAACGTTATTACTTATGAATGGAAAAATCTGGCTAAAGATTTAAAAAAGCCGCTCACAGTCAGGCAAAAATTTATGTATATTTTCGGCCCTCCAGGCTGGAGCCATGATGGAAGCAGTAAAACAACCCGGCAATTGATCGAAGAGGCAAAAATAGAAGCTGTTTCTGGTGAGGCTTTGGTTTCTTAACCCATTTATATCAAATCAAATATATTCTTTACGGCAGGCTTATACGCAGATATAAATCCTTCGGCGTGTTCTATCATCCCGTAGTTTGCCATGGATACATTGCGTGATTCGATAAGGCCCAAAAATGTTGACCTGGAAAGATAAGTTTCAGGTTCATCACTTTGAGGGTTATAAAATTGGGAGGAATAAGCTTTAATGGCTTTTATTTTTCTGTCAACATATCCAGATATATCTACTATGAAATCAGGTGTTAGCGCGTCCGATTGTATAATATGATAAACATGGCGAGGCCTCCATGGTTTTTGGCTTTCACCATCCTGTAGTGTTTCAATTTTTGCAAGCCCTGCAAGCCATGCTGCTTCTTTTACAAGGTTTGCCGCACGTGCATGGTCCGGGTGCCTTTCTTTTGTTGCATTCGTTATTATAATATCAGGCTGGTAAAACCTTACCCTGTTTATTATTTTTAACTGATGTTCTTCATCATCTTTAAACCATCCATCTCTGAATTTCATGTTTTCACGCACTGAAAGCCCAAGTATTTTACTTGCTTCAGTAGCTTCTTCATGCCTTATTTCTACTGAGCCGCGTGTGCCCAGTTCGCCCTCGGTCAAATCAATAACGCCGGTTTTGTAACCAAGGTCGGCATGTTTAGCCAACGTGCCTCCGCAACTAAGCTCTGCATCATCCGGGTGGGCAACTATGGCGAGTATGTCTATTTTCATTTTTTTAAATACTTACTTAATAATCCTTTAATTATTCCATGGCAAAAAAGAATATTCTTTGCCATATTCCATCATTTGCGCGGCAAAGTCGTCAGGGTATTCTACTTTCACATCTGTAATATCATTTCCATTCATTACTGGTACCAGTTTTGGTTGTATAAAACCCATATACGGCGCTATATTTAGTTTCGCAAAACGTTGTTTTACTTGTTTTAATAAGTCCTGATCAACCTTTACGCCGTACGTTTCCACAAGGCTTTGCGCTGCGGGATAGTCCCCTTCAGATTTAATACGCTGTATCTCCCTGAGAAGTTGGCCAAACAGGTTCCGAAGCTTATTATAGTCATTGATCTTAAAATACGTTTTCCCGTCTTTATCTACTCTTTCCATCACTTTGTCAGTTTTGCCATGATCATAAGCCCAGTGTACTATCAGTTGCCTGTTTCTCATATGTGCTTCTTCAAGATTATCGCCCGGTTCAATGCGGTTTAGCTGTAGCATCATGCCATTCATTACGTATACATCGTATTCTGTTTTGCCTACTTCAAGCGTTGGCATAACGCCTATTTCTACCAGCTTCGGATCCATAATATAATAAAGCCCTACAAGGTCAGCACGGGCTTCCTCAAGCGTGTTATGGTACGTTTTCAGGGTTTGGTCCGGGGTAGCTACACCAGGATTCAGCTTGCCGCTGGCGTGGCCAATTACCTCATGCATATCCGTATGCAGTTCACCCGCCAGCCCGCCGTATTTTTTTATACGGCCTTTTATCTCATCATTATATGCAAATTCGTCAATGTCTTTCCCCTGCGATTTTATAAAATTATAACTCGAAACGATATTGCCCAGTGACACGGATTTTGAGCCATGTTCCTGGCGAATCCATTCCGTATTTGGCAAGTTTATGCCTATCGGCGTTGATGGAGCCGCATCTCCTCCTTCTACTATTACATTGATAGATTTGCCGGTTATGCCTTTAACGCTATCTTTTTTATGTTCTTTCATAATAGGTGAGTGGTCTTCAAACCATTGTGCCTCGCTTCCTATTTTTGCTATTATCTTGGTTGCCTCCAGGTCTTTTACAGAAACAATAGATTCCCATGCACCTTTTTTGCCCAATGGGTCCTCATATACTTCTATGAATCCATTGACATTATCTATCATACTATTCACATCCTTTACCCAGGCTATATTATAGTCGTCAAAATCTTTCAGGCTACCTGTCTGGTAAAATTTTACCAATTTTTCCAAAGCATCCTTTTGCTGAGCATTTTCAGATACTGTAATGGCCTGCTGTAGCCAGTAAATTATTTTCTCAATGGCAGGGCCATACATACTGCCTACTTTCCATGTTTTTCCAACCAGTACTCCGTTTTCTCTTATTATTTTGGAGTTTAGCCCGACCGGGATTGGCTCTTTATCATCTTTATTTATCAGCATATCATAATATGCTTCTACTTCGGGCTGCGTAATACCTTCACCATAGAAATTATTGGCAGACCCTGCTACGTGGTCAGCTCCTTTATCAAGATTTACATGTTTAAAATCCACATTTTTATCAAACATTACAGGGTGCAGCATGGCCAATAGCTGGTCTACTGTTTGGCCGTTGTCCAGCGGAAGTTTATCGGGGTCAGCCTTTTTTATGAGTTCCGTAAAATATTCAAATGAAAAATCAGGTATTATCTTCATGCCAGAGTAGTGATGATGGATTCCATTTGAAAACCATACCCTTTTGGCATAGACCACAAATTTTTGAAAATCATCACTGTTGCGGTTGCCGGAATAGGTCTCGTAAATATCCTCAATTACCTTCCTTACGCGGAGATTATATTTGTATTTCTGGTCATAAAAAATATCACGGCCGCTAAGCGCCGCCTGGTAAAGATAATATGCTAGTTTTTTCTGTTGTAAAGTTAAGCTGTCAAATCCGGGTATTTTGTAACGTAAGATTCGTATATCTGCAAAGCGGTCAATTTCTATTTTGTCCTCATCATGGTCTGAAGTAGGTTTATTGCCTGAATTGCAACTTGAAATAATGACAGTGATTAAAAACATGGCACAGATAATTAATTGTGATTTATGCTTCATTGTTTTGCAGATTTAATGCAAGTTTAATAAAAAAAAGCAAAACAAGGGTTGAAAGCGATAAAAAGAGATGTTTTTTCCTTAATAACTTAGTCCCACTATTTTTCTGTTTTTGGGAGCGTCCTTGGATCATCTTTTGCAGGGATATATACCAGCTTGTGGCCTAGTATCAGGACACCCCAGGCGAATGAATAGGCTAAGTTGCCCGGTGTCACAGTGGTTTTGCCATCATCTGCCAGGTATTTGATCATTTGCGGGGACAGATTTACTTCTTCTACTTCAATGATACCATCGTGGTTTAAATCAACTGCATTTGATACTTCTTCGGCTTTATCCCACTGACCTTCAAAAGTTACAGTTATCGTGCCATTAGAGAAGTATTTTACCGCGGAATCGACTGGAAGGAAATAATTGCCGTCTTTATTTCTCTTAGCCTTTGCTTTTTTATAATCCCCGTCAGTAATAGGCAGTTCATTGGCAGTAATC
>Ga0302280_1003091_pt1 | contig 12255 bp, 11 predicted proteins | sample III_Fen_E1_1_FD_198771 | JGI IMG/M metagenome (GOLD analysis project Ga0302280, IMG submission 198771) | Peat permafrost microbial communities from Stordalen Mire near Abisko, Sweden - III_Fen_E1_1 | ecosystem: Environmental > Terrestrial > Soil > Wetlands > Permafrost | place: Sweden: Abisko...
TTTTAAGTCTGCAGCTATTTAATCTGAGCCTATAACTTATAATTGTTTGAAGTAACTATTATCAAGTAAAATATCCTTAATTTCTGCAACCTTGTACAATTGTATGTAGTTTGTTTCAGCCAATATACCCAATTCTGTAAAGGTACCATATCCTAAGCCCAAATTGCCTAAGGTAACAAATATTTGTGCATTGTATATGTCTAAATCATTTATAGGATATATTTCTTGTGTTCCAAAATGTTTGCTGTTCCACTCTCCAATAAAATTAAGATCGTAGGTTATATCAAATACCTTAATTGCTGATTTTTTATAATTTGAGTCTATCAATTAGTCATTGTCTAATATCAATAAAAACCATTTATCATTTTTGATTAAGACAAACATCTCATCAAAGTTTCGGATTGCGTGCTGACCATGAATAGCATCCTTACTCTCATACAAAAACATATTGTCCTGAATCTCATAGTAAAGAATCTCTTGTCCAGTTTAACTGATGCAAAATAGAAGTAGACCTATTTCTTGATTATATTAAAGATTAGAACAACTTACAACTTATTTAATGAGAGAGCTCGTAATTATTTATATATTACCATTCATCAAGTAGAGAGTGTTTTTTTATAATGCGACAAAGCCATCTCCAACTTTAACAAAGTCAATCACAGACATATCCTCAATACTTTTATCTTCCCGCAGGGGGGAGAAAAGATGAATCTTTGTATCATCACAGAAAGGGCATTCCAGAGAATAGTCAGCTATCGATCCACTAAAATAATTTTAGACTGGCAAAACTATTTCTATATTATCTGCATTACAAGGAGCTTTAACAATATTAGAATCATCTGGAATGTTTTGTATGTTAGTTGGAAAATTGGCTGCTTCTATTTAAGTTTTGGAGTGCTCAGTTTTTGTCTTACTTTTCACATAAATAGTTACATTCACATCTTTCTTGAAAATCTATTCAGGAAGGTTAGTCTTTACTGATAGTACAGGATGATTATTAACGTAATATATAGTTGGACTAAGGCCTTCAACCAGTAACCAATTACCAGAAATTACTGGCTGTCCATTAATCTTGATTTGCGCATATTGTAAACCCATTGAGCCTTGATTAGTTTTCAAAAATTTCACTACTCTCTCACCAGTTTAGGAGGGTGCCGAGATTAATGTTATAATCTATGATTGCTTATCATATGAAGTTGTAGCGCTTTCTGTTAAAAATTCAATGGATTGAAGAGTAATATAGTTGAACTATGTCGGATTATAATACTCCTCTATGATGGAATTTCCTAAAAATGTGATAATATGATCATTAGGCATTGCCATCGTCCAGTGTTTATCTATCACATATTCTTTTAAAGTCTTATCAATTCCCAAATATTTCACTGTTTTGCTGTTCAAGATTATGAATTTAGCAATTCTAGAAGGAAATTTAACGTAGAATATTTGACTGTTTGTACTGTCAAGCAGAATTTATCTTGGATAAAAATTTTAGACTTAATTATACTCTTTTTTATTGAAAAATTAAGGAGTAATATCGATTCGTTCGTCGTCTGTATCGAATTAAATACTAATGAATCTTCCAGTTTTTGAAATAAAGATAAAATTATCTTCATTAATATGAATAGAAGAGTAAGGAAAGGGGGAATCCTTTTGTGAAGTCTTCATCTCCTGTTTGTTTATATTGATCCATTCCGCTATTCTTTTATTTTTGTAACTCCACACTACGATACTATTTCCATCGGTCCTCGTTTTTGCTTTTATTTATAATATTGGCTATTTAACTTTAGTCTCAAGCTCAAGACTAAAATATTATGTGCATTTTATTTCATAACCTTCAATTGCGCAAATGTCGATATAGGCCTTACTCTCCTTCACTGAGTTTATGCCGATGTAATAAAAACTGGAGGTGTCAATTGAAAGAATAGTAGACACCTCAGTAGGGGCGAATGTTGACGCAACAACATAGTTATTGATGTGGTTTAAGGAAATATCGAAGTCATCTCTATTTTTTAATTGTTGCGCAAAGTCGTATTAAAGATTAGCTCCTCCGTAATAGGTATCCAGATTAATTAAAAGACCAGTCAAAGGATCAACTAGAAATCCTTTATCACCTAAAGTTTATTTACTGGCAATGGTATCAGTATCTTCAACAAATCCAATATCTATATTAACTTGGCATATTTCTGTTGTTGAAAGGGCAGTGACATTCAAAGTTTAATTTTTGGTGACAGCAGATAGTTAAAGGTAAGGCTAAGAGATTGATACAGCTTAACTGAATTAAGCATTTATGGTAAAGAGATAGCCTTTATCTTGAGATAAAATTACATGAGTTTTGTTTTCAATCTATTCCCTATGGAGCAAATAGTTAACTTTATGCTCCTGCCTTTCATAAACAAATAGGTTTCTGTTTTTGGTGATGTATATAACAAACAGACTGCTAACTTGAATATTATCAATCAAGTTGTCACTTTGATCAACTTCATAACTGCCAACAATTGTCTCAAAATCACTTCCCTTATATTCAATTATTGTTTCTTTTGTGGCTACTAGCAGCGTATTAGATTTGGTATCATATGTCAGAGCCAAAGGTTTACCTGTTATTGGTTTTACTTTCTTAATGATAATATCGTTGTAGAGAGTATATTCAATGAAAACAAGTCTAGACTGTGCTGTATCAGATAAGATTATAGTGCTGTCAGGCGTGATAATAAAATCAGAAATGTCTAGAGTGGAATAGTCCAAGAGTAGACCATCAATGATGTTATTAAAAACAACCTGGTTATTAGAATTTATGTAATAGATAGCAATATAACTTAAACTTTCTTTGTTACTATTAATGTCTTTATTAGCTGATAAAAGGTAACGTTTAGTGTCCATTGTCAAAATTTTACTTTTACGAGAAAGAGATGCCGAAAGGGATGATATTGTGATGCAGTTATTATCCAATGATAGAACAGTGTCTTCAAATCTTATATAGCAAAAAAGATCCAACTTTTCCTCTGACTAAACATTAGGAATTGTTTGACAGTTAAGCACGACATCGAGATTATTATTCACTAGTCTCGTATCAAAGCAGTTAGCGCTAACTCCATTTGGTAGAGTGAAATATCGAAACTGACTAAAATCTGGAAGTTTATTAGATCCTTAAAACTCTCCCACCCAAATCGCTATGTCCTTGTTGTTGTCCTTTTGAGCGAGGAGGGCAGCATGCCCCAATCCGACCAAATTGGTAGACTGTCTCAAATCTACACTTTTTATGTAGCTATAATCTAAATAAAGCATGAGTTACCTCCAAGGTTCATTGGCTGATACTTGGTGACCTCGAATGAAGAGTAAATTTTGGCTATAGTGTGATCATCGACATGAAATGTAAGATCATGCCCTTGGATGTAGGTGCTAAGATCAATGATTCTCGTTTATTTTTCAGTGAGAAAAACCTTCGGTGAAGTGACATATGATTCACAATAATCCGAATGGATTGCCAAAATTAGCAAGCTGAAAAGAACAACGAGGTTGAACATAATTAATAAATAATAAATTGAGCATATTATTTGAATATCAATCAACTAACTCTAACTACGAAACATTCTTATCAACAAAAATAATAGTCATGATAATTCAGATAAATGAATGCCACACTTAGACAATATTTGATTTGTTTCATGCAAATCATTAGTTCTTAAAGAGAGATTTTTAGGTAAGATTTAGGACAGACAGTAATGGATCTTCCCCGCTAATCACTTTATGTTATTCTAAAAAAGCTCTAAAATCATTTTAACTGTAATGATAGTTATAGACCTATCTCCTATTCCCATTTACTTATTTAATGAGTTTTAGCCCTTCTTTAGAGTCATTTTCAAATATTGCCAGCTCTCCCTTCGGAAATCTCACCTCTATCTTAGAGTAGTTATTTGGATATACAACTGTGCTGAGAGCTTCTTTGGCCTGCTGAAGATTCTTTGTCAAGTTGACCATTACCCACGTTGCATTTTGCGGATATTTATTTGAGTACTTAAACATAAAAGATCGGAATAAATGATGATATAGGGTTGCGGGGAGATAATAGTAGATGACTGCTGGTTTACCTGTTTTTTCGATGAGAGTATTGATCTGATCCTCACATTAATATTGAGTTAGGCTATTGGAATTACACCAATCTTTTTTATTTTCCCATTAAATCTTTCCACCTAAGTATCCTAAGCAACATGCGGAAAATATGACAAAGCCATATTTAATTCTGTTTGCTAATTTGGGGTTAATTCCTTCTCCAGCCATAAATTTTAGCATTGCTTATATAATTATAATTTTCAATTATCTCTAATTCAATCAAATTGCTTAAATAATTTGCTTTATCAGAGTGGCTGCTTCATAGTAGAATATTGCAACAAATCATGAGACAAGTCACATTTCATGAGTTAATTGCAACATTCATCCAAGTAACCTTTCAAGCTTTTTAACTGTTTACTTCTTCTGATTATTTTTAATTCTCAACATTGACTTTAAAAAATTTGACCATTTTTATGATAAATTGAGTGTCTTCTTTGACCAACTATAAGAATATATTCATTCCTGAAAACAAACCCGATTGTTCCTTTTTTCAAAGAGATTTTCGTTATTTATGACTTGAGTCCCATCTTTTCGACTCCTTCCTTTATTTTAATTTTAATTTTTTAACTTTGATCCAGTTTCGGTATTGCTTTATAAAAAAATATTTGTTTTTCTAAAGAGGAAAATGTGTTTTGGAAAGAGGAGTTATTAAAAAAATACTATTATTAGACTTTTTTACTTCAACTGTAGTTTTCTGTAATAATTCGTATGTTTGGTTTTATGGTAAATCTAGCTAATTTTGTACTAAAAATGTTAAAACGTGGAATTTCTCTGTTAATAAGATATGCCATTGATTTTTTCTTCAGTCAATCGGTTAAAATTTTGCAAATTATCATTAATCCTATGCATACTATAAATCTATCTTTAAAGTCTAGACAAATAATTTGGAAGAGATTTGCTTTTGGCAAAATTAGGACATATCGAAAGACTAAACTTCAGTTGCTAACGATTAAAAGTTATGAAAAAGACGTACTAAAAGTTGGGAAGTCATGTATTACTATACATATTTTAATTTCTTTCTGATTATGGCGATTTTGGAGAGCATTTTGGGTTATGTTTTTAAAATTGTAAAATTGTCTAATAAAAGCATTTTTACAGATATATGAATTTATGTTATCAAAGAGATAAATAAATTGGATATTAAAATTGATATTTTACGTATTGTATACAAGCAAAGTAACAATATTTGCAATATCATAATGCGATTCTAATGAGCTCTTTTATTAAAAAATACAATTTCTTATGGCTGTGGAAAATATATTGAAGATTAATATAGTTGATAGTGACATTAATATCATTTATGCTTATTTGCATTTGAAGTTGATGTGCCCGCAAAAAAGGAAGTATATTTATCACCATTTACCTTCCAAGTTAACTTTTATTTTACGCTTTTATTTTTTATTGATCTATTTTTTTATGGCTTCAGTTTGGAATCATTTTGATTGTATATGATTTCCTTTAAAATTATATTTTTTTATTTTGACAACTTGCCTACAAGTTTAGTGATTTCTTTTTCCAATATTTTAGGAGAGTATTTTGATAAATTCTTATGAAGACTAAATTTAAGACTTTCTTTATTGGTCACATCTGTTTCTGTAAATTTAGTCTTTGCTAATATATCTACTATATCTGTTTTTTAATGTTTTTTGGTGGGATGTATTTTTACTTCTTAAGTATCTTGCCATGTCAAGAGAGGCAAGATGCATTGACTTTCTTTATCCTTCTTTTCATAATATTATGTTTTTGCGCGTTTTACATATTTTTTATTTGTTATTTCTGCTGGAGTATCTTAACCCTTGCACTCTTTGTATTTTTTGTGAGAAAATGCTATTTTTTATATGATTTATATCTCTTTGAAGTTGTCTGCAATGAGACATTGCTTTTCTTTTAAAGATTATTTTTCATTTTTTAAATATTTGCCTTTTATTTCTTGGAAAGATTTGGCCATTCTTTTGGTTTTAGTTCTTAATATTTCATTGTTGGTACTTAAAGTTTTATTTGATATCTTAAGTTCAGTGATATTATTTGCAAGTTACTTCACTTGATTTGATAACAGTTGAACTTGCTAATAAAGTTATTGATTGTTCATTGTTAAATACTTAATTTCCTGAATATACTTCTGCTATAAGTATAAACAACACTTGTTCTTAGATAGTAAATTTTATGGAGGAAGTTTATCAATTTGAATTGATGATGTTAATTGAAAAGAAGGAGAAACATACGGAGTCAAAGGGTTACAATGATCAATTTATACATTCTCCTTGACTGTATGAATATTCTTCAAGTATATTTCTTTGCATTTAGCACCAAATCGAATGTCTTAAGTTTTATATTAATAGTAATTCTGTTCGTCACTTTCTATTTTTGAGGGAGTCACTAGGAGAGAATCTTTTATTTACTATCTGCTTTTATGCTAATTAACTTCTATTTGAAAAGTTTAACACTTGCATGGCCTATTCTCATTTTCCTATTGGGCAAATCGCTTGGGAATTTGTCCCTGCGATATATGTTTTATCATTTTGTGATTATAACTGGCATTATTTGTATAACGATATCATTTTATATTTTATTTGATTGATAAATTTTGCCTATGCTTTCTATTTTATCGAAATTACTCAAGTTTTAAACTCAGTGACTTATTAACTAAATTTTAAAGAATAGGGTTCAAATAATTAATAGTCAAATATGGTGTTTATTATACAAATTGTAATTAATTTAAATAAGGATGAGTATTTCATAACTACTCATAATAGCCTTAATTATCATTTAAACTGCTAGCATAACTTCATCGCCAATTTGGGTTCGAGATCCTTTTATCGATGCTGGTAACTCGTCAATAATTTAAGGATAAGTGAAGGTAGTTGATATCTCAAATATACCAACTTCAATGGTTAGCGCAAATACTACACAAAATAATTTAACTCAACATTTTAATAAAACTGATTTTTCATCTCCTCCTCGAGTAATTTTAGGTATGATTGGCTATGGAGTGTATCCTTCAAGCAATCTATCATCAACATAAATTGGATTTAACCTCATGATAACGTCTACTTCTAAACTGCAATTTGTCTATACAGTTTATTTTAAGGGAGTATCCTGCATAGCTCTACACTTTATATACTTTGCAGTTCAGGGCTATAATGCCTATTATTATCTCGAAAATTATTACTTAACTTGTATGTTTATACTTATCATAGTTAATATGACTTCGCCTGTTACCAATACCACAGCAATTGATCGTTGGCAAACTACTGTTTTGAATAATCCTGCTGGAATGGTTAATAATGCTGGTAATTACTCCAGTAATGTTATATTACAAGCATGGCCAATATCCTATTATTTGACCCCAAAAAATCTAATAGTTGCTTACAATGTAACTGCAACTCCATTCAATAGTACTACTTTTATACTAAATGTCAGTACATCAAGCAATTGCTCCATTTCTCAATTTGCAGTTTCAATACTCAGTGTAAACAGCACATTTTTACTTTATCAAACATACAGTCAATATATGGATATTAGTTATCTGGAGACTATTGGAAATTTTACTCCTTATATTCCAACATCAACGAGTATGACTGACTATAATACTCAATACATGTATAGAAACAGTTAAATGGGCTCATATGGATGTTATTTTCCGATTGGATCTGCTTTCTCCTTAAACTATTGGTATTTTAATATTTCAACATCTAATATCAGTCGTCTTTCTGGTGTAGCTGTTCAGGAACGAATGAGATCTTGCGGCTCGAGCACTCCCTATTATATGTATCAATAGACGCTATGCTATGATAGCTGCCCTACATATTATTATACCAACTCCACCTACAATTATTGTATTGCATGCTATTATACCTGCAAGCAATGTAGTTATAGTTAGGATTATAAGCTTTGCACAAACTGTGATGCCAATTCGAATAGGACTTTAATCAATAATTCTTGTGCTTGTTAAACTCATTATTTTGATAATAATACTCTGATATGTGCCTCCTGTCATTATAGTTGTCTTACTTGTTTCAAAGAGAATAATAATAATTGTCTTTCATGTGATTTAAATATCTTTAGGATATTCAGTAATGCAACTTCGACTTGCGAATGCCTAAATAATTATTACTAAAATACAACATGCTATGCTTGCATAAATAATTGTATTATTTGCGAGTATGTCATATTAAATTTAACTGTAAGATGTCTTCAGTGTAATGCAAGTTTAAATGAAGTGGTAAATTCAAATCAAACTGCATGTTAATGTGCCAATGGATATATCCTTTCCAATGGTTCATGCATATTTCATCCAGCTGTTGCAAATTGTGGAAATGGAGTACTCGAAACAGGTGAATAGTGTGATGATGATAATACTGTCAATGGTGACGGGTGTTCTTCACTTTGCCAAATTTAGGCAGATTGCGCATGCACAAACAATGCTAGTATTTATCCTTATTCGTTATGTTATTTTTCAGCAAATGTGACTTTTTCAGTGAAATCAGTTTATAAATATCCATTATAAAACAAAGTTGAGTTGATACTGGATGTTTCAGCTCTCAACTGCAATCAAAATATGCTGCAACTGTATTTGGAGAATAATTTTTCCTTATAGTTTGGTTCTTTAAGTAGACTTCTAATTTAAAGTGATATTATTAGTCAAAATATAAAATATAGTCCAATAACCAAACAATTAGTTGTAGATGCCACTTATAACCAAGATATTGATTTAACAACAAAATTAATTAAATTTACTCCCTCTTTGGCTGTTACTTCAACCTCAAGTAAATATTTCTTTCAATCTCCCATAACTTTTGCTTAATTACGCAAACCTTCCAATCTACTTTTAACTACCTATCTAAGTAATTAATAAATCACTACACAAAAACAATTAGCTTTTGCTTTTTTAGGACTTGTTATATTTGCATGGATTTTCATATTGATTGGAGTTTGCTACGGGCAAACAGCAATTGCTATTGAGGCAATGCTTATTATCCAGCTTTCATATTAAAGTTTGCTCCAAAGTGGTTTTATTTATGATGGATGGATTGGCCTGATTGTTTATGGTAAATATACTTATGGCTTTAATGTCAATGTCATTCAAAGTATAACCAATTCAGACAGATTATCAATCATCAATTTAAATGCTAATTTAGCTAACACTCTCAATATTAGCGCAGGAATTCTAATAATTGGAGTTATCTTAATTGTTGCAATATTCATTTATGAAATGATTAAATTTCATACAAGTAGTCAATAAGATTTTACTGCTTCATAAACCAAAATTAATGGTATTTTACAATCATCGGCACGTCATCTTAGTTTATAGAGATAGAATTAGCAATTTTATGAGCTTAAAAAAAGATGGGCTGTTTTTATTCTTTAAGTCATTTTTGCACTAATGTTCCTGACTTTTAAAATTGTTATAATTACACTGCTCAATATTTCAACATCATCAATGAGCAATACACTGATAGTGGCATTAACTCTTCTTGTATGCTATTCTATTATTTGGTATTTGTATTATCGGAGTTATGATTTATAATTTCTTCATAGTTTATCCTTTAGAAAGATCCTAAGAGACAAAGAGAAGATAGTGGGTAATCATCATCATTGGAGTTTTAAATTTGGAAATGTATTTACCAAATATTACTACTTAGTTTTATTTGTATTCTTTGGAATTTTTGGAATTATAGATGGTGCTTTTTCCATTGGGGCTCTGTTTTACGTTATCCTCATTTCAATAATAATTACATTTATTATTCTTCTTATACTGTTTGGAATATACTTTAGAAAAATCAATTTAATCAGAGTTGCCGTCAATTTTATTGCAATGGTTACAATCACCATTTTGTACCTTTTACAGTCTCTACAGATCAATAATACATCTCAAAAACTCGCACTACCAGTCATCGGATTAGTTGTACTTTACATCACAATAATTATCAATTTTGGAGTTGTGATTAGAATTTAATATAAAAAGCATCGCAAAAACAAAAACAAAAAATCCAAAAACAAAGTAACTAATCTTCAACTCTAACGCCAATAAACCTAGTAGCCTCAAATTGGTTTTAATTAGAAAATAGAGATTCGACGGGACATTGAAGATAAATATGATTATCTGAATTACAGTCGGGAGGGTATAATAAAAGAATAAAAATAAAGTCACTTCAATCATTAGTAATAAAATCACTAATTTGCCGAAACCCAGAAAAAATTAAATTTTGTATAAAAAGGAAATTAGCGTACAAAGAAGAAGGAATTTAAAAGATAGTCTGAATAAATAGATTAAATTATAAAAGATATAATACAATTATAAAAACATAACGATAGTCACAAGCATTCTGAAATTTAGCAGCACATTGAGATCGAGAATATTTCTGTTAAAAATGTTACAAAGTGTAGTCCTATAGAATAGCCTGAGCATTAGTATGAAACAATCAAAATAAAGCCATCTGCGAATGAAATTAAAGAGATATGATTCTTTACATATAAATATTTAATCATAATAGTGATTATCAGGTGATTGCAAAGTGCTAGTAGGTAATAGATATATATTCAAAATATTTCTTAAAGTTTCTTCAATCTGCTTGCAAATTGAATTTTTATATAAATTAATTAACAAATTAATTTTTAATTAAAAACACCTAATGAGGCTCCAATTCTAAATGTAATTAATTTTTTAGACATTTTAGACATTTTACAATGTTGACCTTGCCTATGAGCATGCGAATGCTTACTATTTTATCATACAAATACGATATCATTAACGACCCTTGTTGTTGTTTATTATTTTATCTTCCATCTCCTCAAGTACAACAACTGTTAAAGCTCCCAGCTTCCTTGTAGTAAATCTCTCTATCATTGCTTTGACAGCAAGGAATTCAATTCCAAGTTAATGTCTTGCAAAATTTACTATATCAATAATAATGTAAAAAATAAATGTGATTTGTTCTTTTCATCGATGCCCCATCAAAAAGTCTCAAGTGAATCCGACTGAGAAATCTTACTAATTTAACGTCAAGAGCCCTAATATTACTCAATACCTAATGAATCCAAACACCACTTTCAACAGAAATAAAAAGACATAATCTGATGATTCGGTTGACCTCCTCTCTTGAAGAATTTTAAATTCCATCCACCTTGCTTGTCAATCTCTTTTATATTGTATAAATAGATGCAAAAAGTATGTTAAATTAAAAAAATAGAGGTTTGGTTATGAAAATATGAAAATATGGATTACTAAATATAAAGTGGTAAAGCTGGGACAATAAATGAAAGATATTTGAATTTGAGGATCAATAATCTTGCCTATCAAAGATGATTTCGCTGATATTGTCGATATTATCGTTTGAAAAGGTTATTATGTTAAGATCTGATTTTTCTTCTCCTTTTGATTTTATTATCTTTACTCTCTACTTTCCTTCCTAAAAACTGCTGCTAAAGGCTGGTAACTCCTCTACTGCTATCTTATTGTTTGCTCGCTTTTTCAAAATCAATAACACCAAAATAACTACAGTCAGTATGATTCCTACTATTGATGCAACCACTGCAATTATAATTACTTTCATATTACTGCTTGAGGATTGTGAACTATCTGTTGTAGGCGTTATAACTTGACTGTTAACACTTAGTAATTATCCAAGCCCTATTTGAATCGCAAGGCTTCCATTTGATTGCATGGTAGTTATTAAATCAGTTATAGCTTGAGCAAATGCGGTACTATTAGTCTGATTAACTTGTATTTAACTATTATTTTAGGCAACTGTAGGCTAGATAATGTTCAATACTATTATTACAGATCCATTATAAATACCCACAATCTTTACTAGTGACTAATCATTGATATGTAATATGGCACACATCCTGTCAACAAGTCGGGTAGCACCATTACTGCTGAAGAAATCATTGATATCCATCGAAAAATGAAGTGTAAGTTGCACTGAATTCGTTAGGGTCACCCTTACCATACAATTTGTATCCCCAGTTATCACAAAATGAATTGTGTAGTTAAAGTAGTAGAAAATATTGCTGCCACATTTGGTTGTATCAAGCTTTTGCTGACTGTTGTTATCTAGTAATGATATTGGGGAAATGTTCACTCCATTTACTTGTATTTGTATGCAGTTAGGGAAGGGATAATATAACTTCACAATAATCCAGTCA
>Ga0302280_1003092_pt1 | contig 12248 bp, 12 predicted proteins | sample III_Fen_E1_1_FD_198771 | JGI IMG/M metagenome (GOLD analysis project Ga0302280, IMG submission 198771) | Peat permafrost microbial communities from Stordalen Mire near Abisko, Sweden - III_Fen_E1_1 | ecosystem: Environmental > Terrestrial > Soil > Wetlands > Permafrost | place: Sweden: Abisko...
GCAGAACTTCAAAAAATAGATTCATCATTTAATTTAGATAAAGGTTCATGGACTAGTGACCGAGATTGGGTTAAAGGTTATGATCAGGTCCTTGATCCGATTAATCAGCTTAGTGCTAATTTTCATGAAAAATTCGATTCAACAAATACCGATTTAAACTTGCGTTCCTACAGGGAAGCCTTGCTTTATCTTCTTTTGTCTCAAACTTCCTGTTTTCGTTATTGGGGACAAGGGATCTGGACAGATTACGCCAAGGAGCTTTGTCGTCGAGGATTAGAAACTATTGCTCAAGGAAAGACAACGGCTTCGTTACAATCATCATCAAAGCCGCAACCGGTCTTTCAAGAGCCTCAAAAAGAAGTTTCTAGGAAAGGGTCTCCTGATCTGTTGAATAATCCTCAAGTTATTCAAGAAATCGAGAAACATAAATGGTGTGAAAGTCAAAAAGCTGGGCGTGATGTGGGGTTAGCATGGGCTCAAGAAGATTGGCTAAAGAATTATGCTCAACAATGGAAAGAGAATCATTGATGAATGAACCTGCGATTAAACAAACTGAACCCTTGATTACAGAACATGACACCTATCTTTTTAAAGAGGGAAGTCATTTTAAACTCTATGAAAAGTTTGGAGCTCATCTGACTATTATTGATGGACAAGCAGGTGTGCATTTTGCGCTTTGGGCACCCAATGCCCGTAAGGTTTCTGTCGTCGGTAATTTTAATAAATGGCAACGCAATGCGAATCCTTTAACTGTACGTCAGGATTCATCTGGTATTTGGGAAGGATTTGTACCAGGTTTAAATAAAGGTGAGATCTATAAATATTTTGTCACATCTGAGAATTATTATCAGGTTGAAAAACAGGATCCTTTTGCTTTATATAATGAAGTAGCTCCGCATACCAGCTCAATAGTTTGGGAGCTTGATTATGATTGGAAAGATAATCAATGGATGAAGGAACGGCATCAAAAAAATAGTTTGGATGCCCCGTTTTCTATTTATGAAATGCATATTGGTTCATGGAGAAGGGTGCCAGAAGATAATCATCGCCCGTTGACTTATCGAGAATTGGCTCTTCAATTGCCAGATTATTTAATTGAAATGGGTTATACTCACGTCGAATTCCTTCCTGTCATGGAATATCCTTTTTACGGTTCCTGGGGCTATCAGACCTTGGGGTATTTTTCTGCGACCAGTCGTTTTGGAACTCCTCAGGATTTAATGTACTTGATTGATTGCTTACATCAGAGGGGGATTGGTGTAATTTTAGACTGGGTTCCTTCACATTTTCCAACTGATGAACATGGTTTAGTCTATTTTGATGGCACACATCTGTATGAACATGCAGATTCCAGGAAAGGCTATCATCCTGATTGGAAAAGCTCAATTTTTAATTATGGCCGTAATGAGGTAAGAGAGTTTCTGATTTCTTCAGCGTTGTTTTGGTTAGACAAATATCATGCCGATGGCTTGCGGGTGGATGGTGTGGCCTCGATGTTATATTTGGATTATTCTAGAGGGGATGGCTGGATCCCTAATGAATATGGCGGTCGGGAAAATCTAGAGGCTATCTATTTCTTGCGTAAACTCAATGAGGCTGTCTATGCTAATTTCCCAGATGTACAAATGATCGCAGAAGAATCTACAGCCTGGGGTGGAGTTTCAAAACCAACGTCTGTCGGTGGCCTTGGATTTGGCATGAAATGGAATATGGGCTGGATGCATGACACGTTAGAATATATGACCAAGGATCCTATTTATCGAAAATTTCATCATAATGAATTAACATTTTCCTTCCTCTATGCTTTCTCGGAGAATTTTCTATTATCCTTGTCACATGATGAAGTGGTCCATGGTAAAGGTGCCTTAGCAAGCAAAATGCCTGGGGATCATTGGCAGCAATTAGCTAATTTACGTTTATTATTAGGGTATATGTTTGCACATCCTGGCAAAAAATTGACCTTTATGGGTGCAGAACTTGCTCAATGGGCTGAATGGAACCATGAACACAGTCTTGAATGGCATTTGTTACAATATGCCCCACATTTAGGGATTCAACGATGGGTTAAGGACCTTAATCATTTTTATCGCCAAGAAAAAGCTCTATTTGAAAGGGATTTTAGCTCAGAAGGTTTTGAATACGTCGATTTTAGTGATTATAATAAAAGTATTATTAGTTTTCTTAGGATTGCCGCAAATAAAAATGATCAAATACTTGCCATTTGCAATTTTACGCCTATGATGTGGAAAGATTACTCAATTGGTGTGCCAGTAGGCGGTTATTGGAAAGAAATGTTGAATTCAGATGCTGCGATCTACGGTGGCAGTAATCAGGGTAACGGAGGTGGATGTGAAGCTCTTCCTAAGCCTGTCCATGGCAAACCTTTTTCATTATCTTTAACCATTCCTCCATTGGGGATTTTGTTTTTAAAAAAGCCTAATGCCTAAAAAACCAAAGAAAATTTTATTAGTTGATGATAATCCTGTAGCCCAGAAAATGACTGCCAAGGCATTTAAGAATGATGGTTATGATGTATTTTTAGCCTGGGATGAACAAGAGTGTTTAAAGATCGCCAAACTTGAAAAACCCAATGCCATTTTAATGGATATTATTTTTCCAGATGGCGATGGCCGAGATTTTGTTAAGAAATTAAAGCAAGATCCAGATACAGCCAATATCCCTATCGTTTTTGCCACTAACACGCTTGATGTCAAAGATGATAAGGGGGATTTGATGATTACGATTGCTGATAAAACCTACCGTGCTTTTGCCAAGCCTTTGCATTATCCCAAATTATTAAACACTGTCCGTAAAGAAATTAATCGCATCGAAAATTAGTATTCAGACAATTACCCTATGTCAGAATTAGATCGATATAACGATTGGATGTCTGCCCAAAATAGCGAATGGGAAGCCAAATGCACCCGTTGTGGTGCTTGTTGCGGGGCTTTGGATGATCCTTGTGAAAATCTGCGTAAGGATCAAAACGGAAAATATTATTGTAATGTTTATGCAAAACGATTTGGCCAATGGCATTCTGTATCAGGAAAGCTATTCACCTGTGTCCCAATTAATGTCAAAATCGCTATAGGTGATTCCTGGCCAGGCGATGAGCATTGTGGGTATAAATAATTAAATTAAACGTTAAACGGACCTGGTCACTTAAAATCAAGTGACCAGGTCCGTTTATGTTTATTTTTATTAAGATTTAATTAACGCTTGTAAGTTATTGTGATTAAACTACTTATATAATCTACTTTCCAGTCCCGCAGTTTGTTTTCCTGCCTAATACCGTGTACACTTTAGATATAGGTATATAAAACCAAATGGCTCTAATGATTTAAGGGTACACCTGTTGTTTAAGTATTACATGCTAAAAATTAACCCTAATCATTAAAGTTAAACGGTCCTTAACATAAATAATGGAGTCTCCTATGAAAATGCACATCATACCCTTTAGGGGGTATTATGAATATCTTTTTAGTAAGTACCATAATACGTTTATTTTACCGCCTTTGCTTTTTAATTAAGCTTCGCCGGCAAGTAGCAATCATTATGCTGTCGGCATTTACACTTAATGCCATTGGGCCTCTACCTTCTGTAAAGGCACAGGAATTCCATTTGCCACCGCCAGGCGTTATGGTTAATTTAAGTCCGCCGCTTGATCCTGCGATACTTAAGGGCATTAAAGTCTATCCTGATAATCCGCTAAGTTTTGATTTTATTCTGGATCGCGGCGATGATTATAATCGTCATCCTGAGCAAAGCGAAGGATCTCATCAAGAAGAAGTTAAAACCGAAGCTACTAAACTAATCAAATACTTCCTAGCCGGTTTAACCATCCCAGAAAATGATCTTTGGGTTAATCTAAGTCCTTACGAAAAAGACCGCATCATTCCTCAAAGTTTTGGGCTCACTGAAATGGGTCGTGATTTGTTAGCTGAAGATTATATGCTCAAGCAAATTACCGCGAGCCTGGTCTATCCTGAAGGTGCCGTAGGCCAGAGATTTTGGAAAAGTATTTATGAACAGGCAGCCAAAAGGTATGGAACGACCAATATTCCAGTAAATACTTTTAATAAGGTATGGATTATCCCAGAAAAAGCCGTAGTTTATGAAAATATGAAAGTAGGCACAGCCTATGTGATTGAAAGCAAATTAAAAGTCATGCTGGAAGAGGATTATTTATCTTTAAGAAAGCATGTTCAACTTAACACAACTAACACCATGCATAACGTAGCTTCCCAAGTTGTGCGAGATATCGTCATCCCAGAACTAACACGTGAGGTTAACGAAGATAAGAATTTTGCCAAGTTACGCCAAATTTATAATTCATTGATTCTCGCCATCTGGTATAAAAAGAAAATCAGAGAAAGCCTATTAGAACAGGTCTATGCAGATCAGAAGAAAGTTGCAGGTATTGGATATGGAAGCACTCATGATGTCGAATTGATCTATCAGCGCTATCTTAAAGCCTTTAAAAAGGGTGTATACAACTATATTAAGGAAGAACAAGACCCTATCACCCAGGAGCTTATCCCTAGAAAATATTTTTCAGGTGGGATGCAATTTTTTAATTTAGCGATGAATACAGTATTGACAACAAGTACAACATTATCAGGACATTTACAGAATTCAAATTTAAATGATGTGTACATGACCCTTGGCGCCTATAACGTAGTCACTCAAGAAAATCCTGCCATTAAAAAATTCAGAGCAGATTTAAAAGCAGATATATTTCCAGATGGATATTCAGAATTTGATAAAAATGCTAAAGGTAAATTAGTAAAATCTTGGGTAAATGGTAGTGTGCGTCCACAGGTAGAGATTTTAACCCGTTCAGGAGCAAGATTTTTTGATTCTTTTACTGGAGCAGAATTAAAGCATGATCAGCTAAATCAAAATATTTTTGAACTCATTGAAGTTCAATTAAAGAATTTATCTGATCCGTTATATGTCGTTTTGTTTGGTGAAGATATTATCAAAAAGGTACAAGAGGAGAAGGCTTTAAATAAAGAAAGGGAAGCAATTATTCAGCAGCATGATATGTTTTTAAAAGCAAATAGCCTATTTGATTATATTTGTTCCAGAGTTAGACTGTATACTAGTCACTTTTATATACGGATCCATCAAGAAAGTATCATTGACAATCAAATAATCCTAGACAATAAATCTAAAGATACAGACTCATTATTTTTTGGGGAATACATTCATTCTGCAAATAATCTATTAACAGCTTTAAAGGGGAATTTTTATGAATTTGAGAAATTATTAATGATGAACGGTCAAGGTGGGATTGGAAAAAGGAAAGAGTATATAGAAGAGGTTTTGAAAAATTTAAGAAATTTTGAAACATCGTTAGATATTCCTGCTCAAATCGATGAAAAGGAACCAGATATTGACAAATTGGTAAGGGATAGTAAGAAAAGAGCTCAAGATTTGAAAGATAATTATGATCAATTCCCTCATAAGAAAATAGAGTTCCCAAAGTTATATGAAATGGCATTATTCAAAACATCAAAGGGTTATAATCCTGAATTTATTTTAGAGTCACGTAAAATGCGCGAAGAGCTTATCCCATTAATAGAACAAATATGCAAAATTTATGATTCTATCGTTGTCATTGATCAGTCTTCACAAGAATTATCAAAATTACCTGTGCGCCATGAAGTGCAACAACCAATGATTACGCAAATGGTAAGTCCAGCCATGACGACAATAGGGGCTAACAGAAATGGGGGTATTGATTTAACGCCAGCCAATTTGAATTTACAAATGCAACATGCCGGTGTTGGTATCAAGTTTCATCTAAACCCTGCCATGCTTCAAAAACTTCAAAATGCCCAAGGACTTGTGCCAGTTGTTATTTCTATTCGACCAGTGGATAATTTAGGAAAATTTTTAGGCATAAGTGAAGAAAAGACAAGTGAATCAGACGTGGCGTGACTTAAGTATTGATAAGGCGGATAAATACAGAACTAAATCTTTCCAACTTTTGTTCACCTACCCCAAAAACTTCAGCAAATTCCATCTTCGTCTTTGGTTTGCGATGGCACATATCAATGAGCGATTTATCCGAGAATATGATATATGGAGGTACGCCATTTTTATCAGCAAGCTCTTTACGTTTAGCGCGTAGCTTTTCAAACAGGGTCGTATCATAAGCTTCGTTTTGTTTAGATTTGACATTTTTGGACGGTAAGGTATTTTCTTCAAGTAGATATCCATGGACTGGTTTTTTACCACTTAAGACTTCGTAGGAACCTGCGGATAAACTGAGAACCCCGTATTCGTCATTTTTATTAATCAGATTCTGGGATAGCAGTTGTTGTGTTAAATTTTGCCATTGTTTGATCGACCAATCTTTTCCAGCGCCAAAGGTTTTGCAACGATGATGATTATAGTTCATTATTTTTTCTGCTTCTGAACCGCGCAGGACATTAATGATATGCAATGCCCCGAAGCGTTCATCGGTCTCAGAGATGCATTGCAAGAATTTGATCGCTGGGATGGTTAGATTGACTGTTTTCTCTGTTGGTTTGGTGCAATTATCACATAATCCACAATTTTCAATGGTGTAGTTTTCACCAAAATAAGTAATCAAAGGGATGCGTCGGCATTGTCGGCTTTGAGCGAAAGCCATGATGGTATTTAAATGATTTTGAGCCACTCGTTTTTGAGCGTCATCGGTTTTTTGATCTATAAAATATTTAATTTTTGCCCCGTCACCCGCGCTAAAAAGCAAGAGGCATTGGGAGGGCAATCCATCACGGCCAGCGCGTCCGGTTTCTTGATAATAGGATTCTATATTTTTAGGTAAATCATAATGAATGACAAAGCGCACATTGGGTTTATTGATGCCCATCCCAAAAGCAATGGTTGCGACCATAATAGGCACATCATCGCGGATAAATAATTCTTGGTTTTTATGACGGACTTCATCAGAAAGCCCCGCATGATAGGGCAGGGCTTTAAAACCAAAATAATTGAGATCAGCGGTAAGGGTGTCGACTTGTTTACGAGAAAAACAATAAATGATCCCGCTTTGACCTTTAAATTTATTAATATAATCAATGGTCTGATCAGTAGGCCGACCTTTAGGGATGACTTCATAAAATAAATTATCACGGTTAAAGCTAGCCACTAATTCGCGCGGATTTTTTAAAGCCAGATTCGTGATGATATCCTGACGCACACGCTTGGTAGCTGTGGCCGTCACTGCGAGAAAAACAGCGTGAGGGAAATAGTCGCGAAGGTCTTTAATCCTGCGGTATTCCGGACGAAAATCATGCCCCCATTCAGAAATACAATGCGCCTCATCAATAGTCACGCAATCAACCCTGCAAGAGCGTAACATCTCAAGGATTTCTTCTTTAAAAAGCGTTTCAGGTGCCAGGAAAAGTAATTTTGTTTTTCCTGATGCCACTTTATTCTTATTAATTAGATATTCATCCCAGGTAAGTGAACTATTTAAGACTTCAGCCTCGACACCCAAATTTTTCAACTGGCTTACTTGATCTTTCATGAGGGAAATCAAAGGGGAGATGACGATCGTTAAGCCTGGCATGATGAGTGCTGGGATCTGATAACAAATAGATTTCCCGCCACCCGTTGGCATGATGAGCACAGCATCTTTTTTATCCAAGACCGATTGGATGCAAGTTTCCTGCAAAGGCCTAAAGGAGTCGTAACCAAAAACCGAGCGAAGTATTTTCAATTTCATAGGAGCGTTATTATATGTCGTTAAATTCTACTATGCAATAGGCAATGTAAGGCAATGTAGGCAAACTATTGCTAAGCATGCGTTAAAGAAGAACAGCTATTGTATTTTCGTAACATTCGGGAATTTTTTTCCAAAAGTCTGCAAGGTTTTAAGATAAATCTGTTTTATAGCAGCACTGGTATATGAACAGATTTATCTTAAAACCTTGCAGACGGAAAAAATATTCCGTTACGAAAATATAATAGCTGTTCCTCTATATGCGTATTCTTTGGGTGCTAAAAGAACAATTTTATCCTTTCCAATGCTTACTAATATTTATGTGTTTTATACGAATAAAATAAATTCAACCCAAATAGCTTGCTAGAATTTAATGCCTTTATATAATAAGCTTTACTCATTTTTCAAGAAAGAGCAGGTTGGGTTATGGTTTTTCGGAAATTGTTGATTCTTTTTTTTATGTGTATGTTGCTTGCGACTTCTGCTCATGCCGATGAATACTATCGAGGGCATTTGACGTTGCAGCAGATTGAGCGTATTCGGGAAGTGAAACAGATCCTGGATGGCGTTGATCGTGATTCGATGCAAAAAACTATCCGTGAGCTGGAAAAATCACGGCATCCTCAGGTAAATATAGAGATGAAGGAAGCAGAGGCTCGGGCATTTACGGATATTGTGCAAGAAATTAATGTGGAAGGCCAAAAGAAGAAAGAATGGCTGTATAGCATGATATGCCTGAATATGGCCTATCTGCAATTTGGCGGTGCCCAAGGAAAATATGGAACTACGACAGAATTAAATAGGCTTATTCGTCAAAAATTAAAAGAATACCTGCCTCCTGATATCAATAAACAGCCTGGTTTTCTCTATTCGCTTGAATAATTTTACAACTTGGCCTGTTGACAATTTCGAGATATACTATACAAATTCATTTCAGAGATAAACTAAATTTTATCGACTTTTTATTAAAAACAGAATAAAGGAGAGCAAGAATGCAAGAAACCTTCCATGATATTTATCAATATGCAGTCCAATACGGAATGAGCATTGCCGCGGCAATAGTAATTGTCATTGTAGGGCGCATGGTTGCTAAATTTGTAACTAATTTAGTTGAGGGTTCCATGCTTAAGGCAGGTGTTGATAAGACAGTCGGAACATTTGTACGGCATTTGGCATTTTATGCGGTGATGACCTTTGTATTGATCGCTGCTTTAAATAAATTGGGTGTTGAAACGAGTTCTTTTATTGCCGTTATCGGTGCCGCTTCTTTAGCCGTTGGTTTGGCTCTGCAAGGATCTTTGGCTAATTTTGCATCAGGTTTTATGATCATCCTTTTCCAGCCTTTTAAAGTGGGGGATACTATTGATGCTGGTGGCGCTCAAGGGAAGGTGCATGAGATCCAGATTTTTAACACGATTATCATTTCCCCAGAAAATAAACGCGTCATCGTTCCTAACTCAAAAATCACAGCTGATAAAATAACTATTGATCAGGCCAGTGAACCCGCCAAATGACGAAGTTAGTCCTTCTACGGCATGGTGAAAGTGTTTGGAATAAAGAAAACCGTTTTACCGGTTGGACGGATGTTGATTTATCTTCCAAGGGCGTGCTTGAGGCCAAAGAAGCTGGGAAAATACTAAAATCTAAGGGTTTTATATTTGATCTGGCCTTTACTTCAGTGTTGATTAGAGCAGAAAAAACATTGGAACTTGTCCTAGATGAAATGTGTCTAAGTGGTATAGAGATCTTTAGATCTTGGCGATTGAATGAACGGCATTATGGGGCGTTACAGGGATTGAACAAGGCAGAAACAGCCCAAAAGTATGGGGATAAGCAGGTGGCAATTTGGAGACGGTCATATTCAATCCCTCCACCGCTGTTAACAAGAGAGGATAGTCGTTTCCCTGGGTTGGATCCCCTTTATAAGGGAGTGGATATTAAAGATCTTCCTTTGGGAGAATCGTTAAAAGATACGGTGGATCGATTTTTGCCCTATTGGCAAGAGATTATTCAGCCTTATCTACTCAAACAAAAGCGCGTTATCATTGTTGCTCATGGGAATACCTTGCGTGCCTTGGTTAAGTATCTCGATCATGTTTCAGATGAGGATATTGTGAAGTTGGATATTCCAACAGGTGTTCCGTTAGTGTATGAACTAGATGAGAGCCTAAAACCCAACAAATCTTATTATCTGGAGGGTAAAAATGATTAAAAATAGGAATAGAATTTTATTAGTTGTCTTTGTATTAGCTTTTTTTACCATTCAATTAAGTCAAGCATACGATAAAGATAAAAGGAATGCTCCTGAGGGAAGATCAGCCCTGGCATCAAGGCAAGCGCCAACTCAAATAGTTTATAGACAGGTACCTCAAGCCCAGAATCATTTTCAACAATCACCTCGCCAGGATTTTCAAAGACCTCGGATTTATGCAATATCTCCTGTTGTTGAATCTGTTCAGAACAATAGGCTCTTAAATCGTCAGCACCATAATCATTGGCAACCACGGTATAATTATTATGATAATCAATATCATTTTTATCCCTATGTCAATATTGCTTCCTTAGTAGAGCTTTCAGGCGGGTATACGGTGGTTGGTCCAGATGGTCAAAATTATTATTATGATCAAGGGACTTTTTATCTTCAGGACCAAGGTGGTCAATTCGAGGCCATTGCACCTCCAGTGGGGATCATTGTCAATCCTATTGCACCCAATGCCAGGCAGATTGATGTCGGTGGTCAAATGTATTTTCGATATAAAGGGGTATTCTATGTACAGGTTCCCCAAGGTTTTCAAGTGATCGGACCAGTACAATCAGATTCAGGTGAGTAGGACTAATAATTTTATGGTTATAAATCAAAGGTTAAAATTCTTAAAGAATATCTTGGTGTTGTTTGTTATTTGGTCGGTGATAATATTAATACCTGGTAGATCACAAGCCAAAGATGCGGATGATCAAGACCAGATCATTCTATTAAACGATTCTGCTGCTGCGCTTGAGGATACTAATCCTGATTTATCTAAGAGTTTAACTAGACTTGCAGATGAGAAAGAAAAAATGTGGGAAACCAAGAATGCGAATAAGGATTCTTCGGCAAGTCCAACGGATAAGATTAACACCGCTGAATTACAAGATGAGGTCAATCTTTTAAAAGCCTCAGCACAAGCCCTGCAATCTGATTATCCGGCAATTGCTAAAAGCTTAAATCAAATGGCCCATGATATTAATAGGACGATTGAAGTTGAAAATTAAATTAATTATATTGTTTCTTTTATTAGGAGCTGCTTCTTGTTGGGCTTCGCCCAATAAAGATATTGGAATTCATGGCGTCTATGTTGGTATGGATGAGAATGATTTCTTGAAGATCTATCCGATGGATCATATCCGTGATCTTAGGCATGAAGGCGAAAATAACTGGTTAACCTATAACGAGCCTTTAGATGATCCTTTTCATGAGGTGGTTACTTTTTATTTCCAAAATGGTAAATTAACACAATGGAAATTAAATGATCGTCCTGAAGTTGTTAAAGAATATTTGGATGAATTTTCTTTTTACCAAAATCCAGATATCATTTTTATCGCTATCAGGGAAGTATTGCTCAGGATGCCCTATAAAGATTTCTTGTACGCCACCAATCGTCAGCGTCCCATGTTATTTACGGAATTTTATGATTCAGGGACTGCCCGTTTTGCTAGTTCATCGGAATTTATCGTGACTCCAGATGATCCACCGTGTTGTGCTGAGGGCTTTACGATCATCAAACTTGGGATGAGCCTGGGATTAGCTAAGACACCTGGGCCTATTGAAGGTGTGGTTGCACATGAAATTGCTCATCGCGTCTTAGATTCAATTAGAAAAGGGAATGTGAATTGTGATGCTGAGCGGGCAGCTAATGCTTTAATTAAAAAATGGGGATTTAAAAAAGAATTTAGAGAAGCGAGTCAACTTTTTGGCCAAAAAAAAGGTGACCCTGCAGGATGCCAGGAAGTGCCTAAAAAGTAAGAATAGAGGGGACAATGATCATTAGGTTAATAACCATATTTTTCTTAAATCTTCTTTTAGGTTGTTTTTATTTAAATCCGGTATTTGCATTAGAACATTCTCAACGGGATGGTTTGTTAAGTATGGATATCCCTAAGGACTGGCATTGGGAAGAATTTTCGCAAGAAATTGTCATTACTTATCCTGATGGTCAAAGCGCAGCCATTGATATTCAATGGTTGCCGAATCATTTAATTTCTTTAGATGATATTAAAAAGACTCTAAAAGAGGGGAATGAAAGAATGATTAAGGAAGGGATAGAACCTCACCAAGGAAAGCTCATTGAAAATAAGGAAATTACTATTGATGGGGTATATGCAACAGAACTTGAATTTAAATCAGGCCCTGACAATCCAGTTGATGTATCCTATATTTCTTTTATTAATAAAGGGAATGCGTTTACAATTACCTACGGCAGCAGGGACGAAAACATGCGTCTTTTAATGGATGATGCAGTATCTACAATCAAATTTAATTAAACATTCT
>Ga0302280_1003097_pt1 | contig 12236 bp, 6 predicted proteins | sample III_Fen_E1_1_FD_198771 | JGI IMG/M metagenome (GOLD analysis project Ga0302280, IMG submission 198771) | Peat permafrost microbial communities from Stordalen Mire near Abisko, Sweden - III_Fen_E1_1 | ecosystem: Environmental > Terrestrial > Soil > Wetlands > Permafrost | place: Sweden: Abisko...
CTTCGTGAATAGGTCATTAAAATACATCTTTTCTTTGTATTATTTTGATATACGGAAAGACGAATAGTAAATATTATACTGATGATTTCAATTTACAATTATTTATTGATACAACTATTATTGCATGAATATCCAAAGCTAAAAAAAATAAATTGCATAAGTCATCAATAACTACGTTAAGAAAAAAGGTAAACCACATCATTTTTCTTCTCAATCTCCAAGCAATATGATCTATTACCAAAATTTTTAGCTTAACAAACTGCCTATTCTGCCGAGTCATAAACACAATGACAATAAACGGAGGAAAAATAAGGAAGGTCCTTCCTTCGGATAAAATAAATATGTCCCGCTTCCCTTTGATCCTTTAAATTGGTTTTCAGATAGATAAATATCCTTGACTTCCAGATTATTTAGCTGCCAAAAATTTAAAGATGAGGAAGACTCAAAGGAATAAATTAGTCTTAAAACAACTAATTTAAACGAAACAGCCTTGAGCCAGCCCCAATCAGTGAACTCCCAAAATGAAACATAAAAAAACATCTAAAAAAGCAGTGTTAGAAATCCAATACGCTAAAGCTTTAGATTTCAAAACAAAGAGAGTAAATAAATTAAATTATCATCTTTTTAGAAATAGAGAGGTCCAATCAACAATAGGCAAAAAATTATAAAATAATGGAGAGCAGGGATCAAGTCTGGCTCCAAGACTAAAAATAATTTTTTCTTGAAATTTTATAAAAACAAAATTACAATATAGGCAGGTTGCATCGAAAAGATAAAAGGAATCAGAGAACACTTTAGAGATAGTTCGTTAAATTCATAAAGGAAACTTTATAATACATTTTATCAATGACAAATAATGATAGTTTATATTATTGCTGTTTAAGATTTAATCCACTCTTAAATTATATACATCTTTACAATTGCTCTATAAAGTGGAACTAAAGGTTAATGCCTGAAAAAGAATGAAAGCAGCTAGTGGTTGCACTAAACATCTTCAATTTTCCCAACACATTTTTGGGAAAGATTAAAGTTTACAATTAACTCTAACAAAAGTAACAATGAATTTAAAGGCTCTGATATTACTTGGGCGAATGAATTTTGATAGCAGGGAAAATTTAATCACTTCCCTAGATCCGATATTTGCCCTAAATGGAAAGGCTCGGGGGGATCGATTAGAAAGTCAATTATTTCGTTTGCAATTCAAGCATCGTAAAATAAATCAGGTGGATGGAGTTTAAGCGTTTCTGTAACCATAATTACCACATCAGACTAAGCCAATTAAAGCATTATGTGATTATAAAGATCTTATTATTATGAATATTGCTAGACTTAATTTTATATTATTTATTTGACAGACTGTTAAAGTGATGTGTATATTTTCAACTATCTGGAATTATTTTAGCCCTCCAATTCAAAAACATAAAAAAGAGTCTCAATTGCCTTCATAAACTGAAATAAATAAAAATAATAAAAAATAATTGAAGGTTTAGTCGGTATCATTAAATACGTTAGAAGTTCATAATCCTCCATCAATAGCAGTATTAAATCAACAATCACAAAAATTACCTTCCTTATAGCCCGCAGCAAAACTACCAACAAACTGCAACAACAAAAAATATATAATTTAGCAATAATCTTCATCTCAGAATGAAGCCAGCACTGAACAACTATCAAGAGTTTAGTTGATTTCTCAATAACCAGTTTATGATACAATGGAAATTACAATTAAACTGTTGGATCGAACTGAAAGAAATGTTATCATCAGCAGAGATATTACAGGAGTAAATCTTAAGAAATATATTTATGACAATTTGAGCAATTAATTGGGTGAATAAAATATGACTTTACGCTATTAAGGAGTCAAAATTACCAAATCCATGAGATTGTCTTCTTTAAGGCTTGTGGTGGGCACAAAGATCAAAATTATTCAAGAAAAATTGGATATTGCAGATATTCCCCACATAATCGCTGATGCTCATAGTATAGATCCTCTGACTGAATAGTAGGGCGTTGCTAGGATGAGCTGCGGGCATTGCATTGGTCGTGATTCAATGACTGCTCTCATTAGAAGTCTTATCTCTGAGAATAAATATTAAATTAGATGTCCCAATTATGATTAAGATAATCAACCTTGTTTGGCTGTTTGGACCTTTAAAGTATGTAAAACAATTGGAGTATTCACCAAAGCTGAAATAATATAATTTTAGACTGGCCTAAGTTAAAACTGGCTAAAATAAAATGCTAAGTAGTGTCCTTCATGCCATGCTTCTATAACTCGAATTGGATTAACAACCACAAGAGTTAAATGCCCAGCATGTAAATTTGGAGATTTTTGTTATTTTTGTTTAAATAAATGGTCGGGCTCCAATAATACTTTCTGTGGAAATGATTAATGTAGATTTGTTAACTAATTCATAACAAATTCACACTGGAATAAACCATTTTAATACACAGTCTAAGGAAATAAAAAGACCTTTCTCACCCCATAATATCGGAGTTGCCCTCATTGTCGAACAATTATTGAACATTTAATAGGTTGTAAGCATATGTTGTGTAAGTCTTGCGGTAAAAATTTTTGTTGGGTTTGTCTGTCAGTCCCAAAGGATACAATTTGGTCCTGCGGAGGACCTTATTAGTACTGTGGAAAAGTAGCCCAAGTTCAAAAAGTGGATTTATGAATGATTAAAGGCACTTTGAAATATATATATTCACTTCCCTACAATCAATTTCTAGATATATATATTTTTTAATGTTTTTGTTTGTTTTATTTGCAAGATATATACTCTCCGAAATTATTATCACAATTGGCAATAGTGCGCTTGCCATCTATTATTATTAACGATTATATCTAAAAACAATATTTAAGACTTATTTATCTATTGAATTTAAGGAGATCATTTTATGTTTGAATTTAAAGAAGGGATCGTCGAACTGCAATTAGTTGAGGTTTAGTCAATCTCTTTTTTCTCTTAGTTGAAGGCCTTCTGCTGCTAATTCGCTTATTATTATTTCAGTGGATATTCTGCAGAAAAATCTCCAGAATAAGATGATCTTGAAAAAAAATAATTTATGCATGAATTTGAAACTGGCTGCTGAGGAGGATTTGAAGGCCTCTTTTCTTCGACCATTGTGATGGTAATTTAAGCAGATGGGGGATTTTATCTGCTTCCTCTGTTTAAAGACGAGTTCAAAGAAGCATTATAGGATGACTGCAAAGAAGATCGTTGGAGCAGCATGGACGAAGCAACTGATGAACTGAAAGGAGATTGTGATTTCATGAAAAGTGAAGATTGACTTGATTTTGACTTTTTAGATTAGTTCATCATTTCTTCAAAAATATGAATATAGGTAAAAATACTTTTTTAAAGAGAATTTATTGTAATTATTGATTTCTACGCAATTAATAATCAATTAAGTAATATTTCGAACTTCAACAAACATAATATCCAAAAAATAATGGAGAATTGCATAATATATCTAAATCAACAAATTATCCAACTTAAACTGTTTTTTAACACCCATATTATTTGAGTGGAAATTCATTTTGAAATTAGCAAACCATTGACAAAAATGCTGCTTATTGTTTGAAAGAATATAATTTTGCAATAATTAAAACAAACAAAAAAGCGATCATAAATGTACATAATTTTGATTATTTAAATGTTATAATAGGCAATTAATAAATCAACACATTATATCATTTAAATGCTCCAACAAATACTCAAACTATTGCTCATATTAGCATTTATAATAGCTGGAGCTCTCTATATTCTATTTTGCCCTTCCTACTCCACTCAGGTTATTTATCAAGATACAATAGTTCACATTACTCGCGATTCATACAATATTCCATATATCTAGGCTCCAACCCATGAGTCTTTTTTCTATGCTTGGGGTCAAGTGATCGCTGAAGATAGATTATTTCAGATTGCTTTTAAACAAATTGCTCTTCAAGGGAGATTATCCTAGTTTTTAGGAGAAAAAACTTTAGTCACAGATAAATATATGAGAGAGTTGAACCTATATAGCTGGGGGCAGAGAATGTCCGATCGCCTTTCTCGTGAAAACTAAACTGATTTTTTAAATTTCCAAATATTTGTTGAAGGAATTAATGATAAGGCAAATAGTTTGGTAACTTTACCAATTGATTTTCATGTGATTGGATTGAAATGGGAAAATTGGACAGTGGCCAACGTAATGGCAATGTACAAACTAATGTAATGGAGTCAGTCAAGCAATATTATAGACGAGTTGACCCGAAGTTTTTTACTCCCCAATTTCACAAAATTATAAATTGATCGGTTCATGCCAAATCAAAAATCTCTTTGGTCTTTTAATTCTACTGTCGTAGTCGATGACCGAGATATTCCTCAACGACTAACTTCTTAAGTGATCAATAAACAAAAAACAGGTTCAGAAGCAACCTTCACTCCACAAATAGTGGATTTAATAATATAACAGGGCTTATTCAATTATTTATCCAGTGTAGAAGGTAGCAACTGCTGGGCTATATCTGGAGAACATACTGAATCAGGACAACCTATCCTTGCGAATGATCCTCACTTATCAAATAGTATTCCGTCTCAATGGTATCAGATAAAGGGAAAGTATTACGTTGGATAGAAGAGTTATGAGATGAAAGGAGCAGTTATGCCTGGAGTTCTACTTTTCTTTGGGCAAACTAACTATCTGGCAATGGGCATGACGACCATTTACTCGGATAATCAAGATCTATTTAAATAATAAATTGTTGGATAGAAGTATTTGATTAACAATATCTGGCGAGATTTAAAAATAAGAAATTAAACCATTTTGGTTAGAACAGCTGAAGGAATGAAGTCATAACCTTTTACTGTCAGGTAAACCTTTCGAGGGCCCATAATCACACATTATAAAAGTTAATTTGGAAATTATCAAATTAATGACCCATTATCATTATGTTGGACAGGTTTCAATGATTAGAGTTCATCTTTTGCAGCATCTCTTCATATTCCAGAAATGAGCGACTTGGAAACTCTTTTAAACTACCTTAAAACTGGAACTAAATATATTTTCAATCTCAATGTGATTTTTATGACAAAAGATGGACATATAGGATACCAGCAATTGGGATTATTTCCCATACGAAAGAATGAATACACTGGTAATTTTATCAAGGATGGCACAACAACTTAAAATGATTGGCTGGGTTTTATTCCTCCTGAAGATAGAATGCATATAATAGACCCTTAGTGTGGATATATTATCTCTGCCAATAATAAAATAGCCTCCAGTCGATATTACAATGGTATTCATGACTACGCCGTATATACTGCGAGGTCAGACAGGATTCATGAGTTAATAAAGAAGTAAATAGATTCTGGAAATAAAATAACTATTGAAGATATAAAGGAAATGCAAGCAGACAAAGTTGATGTTTACTGCCGTCAAATTCTTCCTCTTTTACTCAAGATGTCATCTTAGCTTGCAACTAATCTTGGTAATTTTGATTGCAATTTTGTTCGAACATCTTATCAAGCAGCCATATATTAAGTATTTTTCTATGAGCTTCATGAGCTAATTAAGCCCTATAACCACAAAAATATGAGTACTCTAAGTCTTCATCCCACCTATCAATTTATATTTAACTATATTCGCGAAGCTTCCAAAGGAGATTAAAATAAAATCAGTACTATTAATAAAGCATGGCAAAAGATGAAAATCAATCTCTCAACATTTTTCTCAACAGACAATACTAAATAATGGAAATGGGGCAAATATCACCTAAACAATATGCATCACCTCCCTTTTGGTGCTACTATCCTCAGACATATTTATGATCGATCCTTCTAAGGAAGTGGCAACATGCATACGGTAGATGTAGGTAAAATGAATAAAATTGGTCTTGGATAATTTTAGGTTTCTCATCAGGCAAATTACAGAGCAATATTTTCGTTCACTGAAGATAGTTGGTGGATAATAGACGCAGGCAGCAGCGAAAAGTTTTTCTCAAGTAAATTTTGTATTATTGATAGAACATTATGACGATCAGTGGAAATTATATCAGAACAATAAATATATCAAAATTAACGATAAAAAGGAGGAGGAAAGTCTTAATGATTTATGAATTGGATTATTTAAATATAGACTGGTTGTTTATTAGTTTATATGATGCATGATACTAAAATATCTATTTAAATATTCCAATATTGATATGAAAAAAACTATAAATTTTTTTATCTTTAATTTATAAAATATTAATAAAAGAATTTTCTAGGATATTTTATAATATTTTAAAAATGAAGAAACTATCAGGAGCACGGAATACAAGTGGTTTTTCAGCTTCCCTCTCTTCTGGAACTCTCTCAAGTCAAAATCATATCACATATGAAGGCCTATTTAATGAACTGAAGTTTGATGTTGGAAAGAAAACTGAGAAGATTACTGATCTCCATTTTGGCTATGCTCGCTATCAATTTTCCAAAAGCAAACAGGATAATTCTATTCATGATTATTTGGCTCTTTTTGTGAAAGGCAGTTCAGATGGGGAGGAAAGAGATTAACGACCCTTAAATGCTGTTATTAGTTTGGATACCTCTGGTTCAATGGCTGGTGGACTTGGAGAGAATAACAAATAGCCACGATCTCGACTCAATCTATCAGTGGAGGCTATTAAAATGTTTATATCTAAATTGAGACCAGAAGATTCAGTGGGTTTAGTCACCTTTACGAATCAAGCTCAAGTGGTTTTTCCACCAATATTGAAAAAGAATATAACTTAACAAATATTCTTAAATTTGGATAAAATTATTGCTGGTGGTGGAACGACCATTAGGAATGGCTTTTTAAAATCAAAATAACTTCTACAAGCATGGCTGTAGAGTAACTAATCACCCAAATGCTCTTAAAACAGAATTATAATGCTAACTGACGTATGTGACAACAGCTTCGCAAATGAAAAGTAAGTCATAGAGAAGACTTCGTTGACAAATAATATTAATTTCACTATTATTGGTATTTCCACTGATTTTCGTTCGTAGGTGTGCTAGACTCTGAAAAATGTGAAGGGATTCAATTACTTTTGTGCTGTCAATCAGGAAGATATTAAAAAATATGTTTTCTAAACCTTTGATTTTGGATTTTTTCCTTCCGCCTATGACCTGAATATTAAAATGAGATGTGATGATATTGAGAGTTTTTAAGTATTTGGAGCCCCTGATTCAGACCAAATTAAAAAATACAATAATAATTTTGCAAAGCACACCAATGAATTTATCATCACCAAAGTCAAATCGACCTTTCCTTCCTAAATATAAATTAAAGATTAAAAAATATATACAATTGGAGGACTCATTTTAATCAAACTGAAAAGAAAAGGAAAATAGCCATTTTTTAAAGGATAAGTCGTTTTAAATTATCGAGATTCTTTTAATAAGGAATATGAACAAATATACAAATTGAACTATTAATTTCACCCATAATAACAATTTTTTAGCGAATAATGTCTGATTGAAGCTTTAGAAGGGTTTATCTTCACATATGAAATTAAATAACTGCTGAAGTAAGCTGAAGGAGTCAAAGACAAATCAACTATTTACTAAAAATATTGGCCTATTTTGCTTGATTTATAATTGATAGCTCCTAAATCGAAGTTAAAAGATCTGGAAAATGTGAAAAAAATTGTCAATTCCTTTAAACAAAAGTCTTCATGATGAATCTATGCCATTAAGTCCTCTATAATTGTAATCAGAATTATCTTTATTAATTTGCTCATTAATTTATAATATTAACTCAGTCATTTTTGTTAATTTATTATAGATGAAAGATTATAGAGCATCACATTATCGACTAGGTTTGTATAATAATTTTAGCTATAAATATATGAGTTAATAATATTTGCATAATGAATACAGACCGTATTCTATAGAGAGAGCCTCAACGAAGGGACCCTTACATTTACATCATACAAGAAAAATACACCAGCTGCAGAGTAAAGCCAATTTTTTCTAAGGACAAATTAATCCTATTTACAATTAGAACATTTCTTTGAAGGAGCAGTTGATGCAATTAGCCAAAATGGTTTCATGTAAACATTTTATGATTCAGGTAGTACAGACATCCTTCGAAATTTGCTACCCAATCAAGAAGATTCTAATAAAAAATTAAAACTGCAACTCGCAAACCTAGAAGAAATAGCATCAATGATCAGAGTAGATTGGAAGGAGATGGAGAAAGATCTTGCTGAGAATAGTCAAATGATTTAACAATTGTAATCGTAAAAAAGCGAATGGCGCAACAAATATGAGATGGAGCATAAGAATAGACTGGAAGAAGTCGATCAGTTGCTGACCTAAAACAAATTAATGAAAGCTTCGTATTAATAAAAGATGGTGTCATTTCAAAAATAGATAGCTTTGATAATGACATAAAACAATGAATAAAAACAACGCATGAAAGAGTAGTTTGCAGATAAATTGATATCTTACGATTTGAGATTTCGGGAATTCGATATTTATAAAAGATAAGCTGCAGATAAATATTAATAATATGAGAAGTGTATATTGCGTTTGAGAGGAGAAATCGAAGCCAATCTTATCACTTTTGAATAGAATAAAAAGCATTTAAAGGGTATCTATGATAAATTGACAGCTGATAAACTGGCAGAACAGGCTGAAGGCTATGAGATGATGCTTAGAATTAAGGAAGAATAAAAAGATAATTTAGTACGGCAGATTGTTGATAACTAGTAAGAAAGTAAAAAGACAGCAGCAATGAAATAGATGTAAATAGCAAAGCTAAATTAACAAAACTATAGGTACAAAGAGGAGATTGGCAGTATCAAAGATGATCTTTGGAAGAAACAAATTCAAATTGACCAGCAATTTGCAGATAATCAGCAAATGTTGAAATAAGTATCAAAATTAACTTAAAAAAATAAATTATTCGCCAGAACAATGGAGGATCAATAAAAATAGTTTACCTTATAAAAAATGAAGTTAGAGGAGATCGCTCGGAGAAAATAAAAATAGATGATGATTCTCAAAGAGTAAGGAAGTAGTGCTTTAAAAAAAATGATGGATGAAAAACACCTGGTCGAGAAAACTCTGATGGAAAAATAAACAAAATTAAAGCAAGTTATCTTGTCTATAAAAAAAAGTCAAGACGAATGGGAGGCGAAAACCAACTTGATGAAGTAAGAGTGGGGGCAGTAAAAATTTAAACTACAAACCTAAATGACTGAAAAAGCAAAGCAATTGTAGTAAGAATCTCAAAAACTCAAGACCAGTTTGTTGGAGAAATAATAACTGAAGAAATAATCGGAAAAAAATATAAAATCATTATAAAGGCAATACAATAAGGAGAAGGAATATCAGAATAAATTGTGGAATTCGAAAATGCAAGATTTATAGTAAAAAAATAAAGAAGAAATTATCAAATTGCAATGCAGGCATGAACGAGCACTCTCAGATGTTACTATGAATGCGAACGAAGAGATGAGGCAAATGGTCATGGAAAATCAAAGAAAACTTTCATAGCAATAATCTAAATTTATGACTTAAATCGAAAAAATAAAAATAGAAGGGGAATAAGTTTAGAAGCTTCTGCGAAAAGCGGAAGTAACGCTTAAAAAAAAGGAAGAGTAAGTGTAAAAAATAAAGATTGAACACACAAAGACAATCAGACAAATTTAACAACAGAGAAGACAAGAAAAATAGAAAATGACTGAGTAAATGTAAAGCCAAATGAAAGAATTTCAGAGATCCATGGAAAGCAAATAGACTTAATTCCAGAAATCAATGGAAAAGAAAGAAGCCTAGTTACATTCCCTAAAAACAGAGATGGAGAACTAAATTAAGATGTTGAAAGAATCCAATGCCATAGAATCCATCGAAAATAGATATATTGCTTAAATTTTCAAACTCAAAGGATAGTTCGATTAAAGATATAAGCAAAAGTAGGAGCAAAGCAAAAAGTAAAAATAACTCCTTGAATAAAGCAACAGGAAATAGATATAATTGCTATCTAATAACTATAAACAATAAATAGCATAACTCACAAGCTATAATTAAAACAAATTTAATTAACTTCAATCATCCTTTCGTAAAGATATGACATCCATCGCAGAGCATGTGGAAATAAACTAAACTTACTTAAATGATCGACTGCTGAGTGGCTTCAGTTCATCTCTCCTTTAATAAATGAGTAACTAATAACAGAAATAATACATTCTCACTAAAATTAACAGCATGAAAAACGATCTGTCTGATAAGGACAAAAGAATTGCTGAAATGGAGTATTAACTTGAATTAATCCATAAAGATATTTAAAAGAAAGTTAAAATTCGAAAGTAGGAACTCTAGAAATAAAAGTAGTTACTTTAAAAAAATTGTGTCAAAAGGATGGATGATATGAATAGCGAATGCAGGGCTAAAGTATTGATAGCGGAAAAATAAAAATTGCAGCACACGCAACTGCTATATCAATAGTTTGAAACCATGAAACAGAAATTCGAGGGTGACTATGGAACTCTTCATAAGAAATATAATGAACTATAAATATTATTTGAATAAAGACCAAGCAGGGCTTAAGACTTGACCAAAATTAAAGAACTCACCAATATGCAGAATAAGTTTGATATATAGATTCAAACCTATCATAAGAAGATGGAGACGGCCAATTAAATAGTTAAATATCTTAATTTGGAATTATCCAACTATAAGGATACATATGATATTTTTGGCCCCAATTAAGATGGAACTGGTGGAATTATAGGTCACTCATCTGTTAAATCCCCACCAAAAATCAATGACTCCCAATATGTTATTGGAGCTCTGAAGTCTCAAAAGTATGATAGTGAAATTAAGGTAGGTGATTAGATTCGTATACCTAAATAGTCAGTTCACATTAGAAAATGGAATGATTCTCCAACAATTAACGAGCTAAAAGTTTTTGAATAAAACTAATGCAACTAATCAATGAATCTTGAACCAAGTGAAGCTAGCGAAAATAAATAAATTAGATCAAGTAATCTCATTTCTGACAAAAACATTAAGAAGGAGCGATTCAAGACATAAAAATTTTAGAAAGTAGATAATTAAGCTTAGATCATCATCAATGCTTAACATTTCATCAAACTCATTAAAGGGAATAAAAAGGAATAACTAACTGGAATACAGGAGGTCGATAATGAAGTGAATAGCCGACGGAGAAGCTATCGTAAAAGAGTAATAAAACGATATCCCACAATGGCAATTGATCATTATTTTTGAAATAATTATTTATTAATAAATTTAAAAGAACAGTGTCAGGAATCTTACCAATCATCGCCGCAGTCCTCGAAAGTATCATCCTATTATTCGAGCAATTTATTATCCAACACTTCCAAAGAACCCGTATATAATTTTTAGATGCGTTCGTCATAGACCAGTTAGAATTTGTTTTATTTTTACATTTACTTTAGGTACTGCATGCCTTTAGGACTGTATCTTACTGGAGGAGGGAACATTGCATCTAAAGTTAATCTAAATCAATTCGCAATTACTATAAAGCATTTTCTACCATTTTAGGGATAATGCATCCTAAAAGAGAACAAGAAAGTTCAAGGCAAGGGTTGGTATTGATTTCAATAAGCCAAACATCTAGTTTTGAATCTATCATAAAGTCCATCCCGAATATTTCGAAATTATTCTCCAACTTCTTCGGGTCAATTCCTCCAGAACAAGCCTTCATTGCATCAGCTGCCATTGACTTTATAAATTTATAACTACTTTCATCCGAGGATAAATAGTTTGGTAAAAACTCACTCCTGCTTTTTTATTATATTTGTCAATATACGCGCTCAGTTCATCATAACTAATTTTATTTCCTTTTTCATACTTTCCATAGTCGGGCAAATTTTTCTGAACTGCATCATTTGTTAGATGAATACATCCATTGTTGGAAGTTAGTGAATATTAACTTGATGTAGTTCGTATATATCCATATTTATACCAGTATCCCTTGATTATTCCGTTGACACAAGTCATCATCATATAATGACGGATATCGAATTTTCGTTTATTATAAAGAAGGGGACGCTCAATGTAAGCTTGAACGATAAAGGTTCGATAAGTTCCATCGGCGTACTTCTCACGTGTTTTTAAAATGGACTTTATTTACTCTAAAGTAAGACACATTTTAATTCCATTTCCTCGATTACTATTTTATCCTGGTTTTACAATCCAAGCATTATATTCTTTTTGTTTCCCTTTTTCTTG
>Ga0302280_1003098_pt1 | contig 12234 bp, 13 predicted proteins | sample III_Fen_E1_1_FD_198771 | JGI IMG/M metagenome (GOLD analysis project Ga0302280, IMG submission 198771) | Peat permafrost microbial communities from Stordalen Mire near Abisko, Sweden - III_Fen_E1_1 | ecosystem: Environmental > Terrestrial > Soil > Wetlands > Permafrost | place: Sweden: Abisko...
CTCATCCGTTTTTTTCCATTGAAGTAATAGCTTCTTCAGTCTCGAGCATATCAAGGAGATAGTGCTGAAGGACTTGTAATACATGCCGAGGTGTGTTGTAGACACCTTTGGTAGTGAAAACCACTTCTAGTAGGGCTTTATCAGGGTAGTTGAGCGCAATCATCACGTAAGTGATCGGTTCGTTATTTTCGAGTTTTGGGATAATCCAGACGATAAATTGCTCATTATAAAGGGTTGCTTTATCTTCCCCGTGGATCACATCGAAGTATTGAGTGATATCATCCGGATCGTCTTCGACTTCTTTTATAGCGTCTAATAATCCCGCTTCATGGAGAAATTTAAGATCGACATCGACAATTCCGTCATGCACCCATTCAGGAAGGTTGGCCATGAATGCTTTATAGGTCTCTTCAATTTTTGATGGATTTAGCATGGCAATTCCCTCCGATTTAATTGAACACCGTGTCTTGATTATTGCTTAAATATAATTAACTGTCAATTTTGTGTAATTATAATTTGTTTTTTTGATGTTTATTAGTTTATTTGGATAATTTGTGAAATATATGTCACAGGAAGTGGAAATATTGGAGAATCTGCTCGGAGCCTCTTCAGGAGCGTGTTGTAAGCAGCGGCGCTCGTAAGTTGTCCCCTTGCCTTTACCTTTGGGAATAATAACGCCTTCCTCCATCAATTTCTTTAAGATTCGGTAGGACTGGAAGGGGCTAATACGGCATAAATCAGCGGCTTCCGACCGTTTAATAGTCTTATTTTCTTTGATGTAGCTCATTATCATTTGTTCTTGTTGTATCGGGTTAAATCCAGCTTGTCGGACATAGTCGGCCTTTTGACCTGATTTTTGATATAGTTTGGCGCTTAATGTATAAGTGCGACCTCTTCCCGTCCCATGTGCTTCAATCAATCCTGATTCAACAAGTTTTTCTAAGGTCACCCGAGTTTCTTGCTCTGATTTTTGTGTAGAGTGGGTAAGATCCATTGTAGATAAGCGTCTTTCTTGGCGTAGGCGGGAAAGAATAAGTAGGCTATCAAGAGGTAAGGGGCGTCCAGAGCGTTCTTCTTCATCATTGACAGCGGGGAAACCCAGTTCTTCAGGACTGGGAGGAAGCGCTGCCTCTCCTTTGGTTTTGTAAATAAAATAATCTATTGATATGCTTTCCTGCACTATGCAAAAAACTATCAGCATAAAACTTACAGTCGATCAAGGGAAAGCGATCCAGCTGTCTGATCTTCAAGATGAGTTTGCAGCAACCTGCAATCAGATCGTTCCATTGACTATTGAGCATCGTTGCTGGAATCGCGTTGCTTTGCACAATCTCGCTTATTCTAAAGTGCGAGCCGTCAGCAAGCTCGGATCTCAAATGGTTTGCAATGCCATTTTTTCTGTTTGTAAGGCCTATAAAAATCGGCGAATTCCCAAAGGGGGAAAGATGCCAGTGATCCAATTTCATAAAAATCGAAGTGTCCACTTTGATAAGAGAACCTATTCTCTGAAAGGAAATATTCTTTCTCTCTATACACTCCAAGGTCGGATTCGCGTTGAAATGGAAATGGGTTCTTTTCAGCAGACTTATTTTGCTACCGGGATTCCTAAAGAAGCTGAACTCATTTTCAGAAAAGGATTTTGGTATTTTAACCTGGTTCTCGATCTTCCTAATATCGAATTGTCTCAAAACACGACTATTTTGGGGGTCGATTTGGGGGAAAACGTTCTTGCTGCTACGAGTAGCGGCAAACTCTTTGGCGGAGAAAAACTTCGCCATGAGCGACATAAATTTTTGTCTAAACGGCGGTGCTTGCAGTCCAATGGTTCTCAATCGGCCAAACAACTTTTGAGAAAAATCTCTGGCAAGGAAGCCCGCCGTATAAAGCATACTAATCACACTGTGAGTAAACAAATTGTTCAAGAGGCAATGAAAGTTAAAGCTGGAACGATTGTTTTGGAAGATCTGACAAACATTCGACTTAGGATTCGAGGTGGCAAGAAGATAAGAACCCGCCTTCACGGTTGGGCTTTCTCTCAATTGCAAACGCAGATCCAATATAAAGCTGAATCGCAAGGTCTTCAGGTAATCTACGTAAATCCAGCCTATTCTAGCCAAATATGCTCCAAGTGTGACCAATTAGGTGTTCGCAATCAACACCATTTTAAATGCTTATGTGGAAACCAACAGCACAGCGACTTGAATGCAAGTCGCAACCTCTGTAAGTTTGCCTTATCTATTGGTAGGGCAACGTGCGCCGTAAACCGCACGCAGGTGGCAGTTTTAAACTGACCATAAAGCTTTCGCGTTTAGGCGAGAGTTGTTTACTCAATACAAGTTCTAAGAAAGCCATATCGCTAGCAGCGATGCTCATTCGCACGATGACGGAACTTGAGTTTGAACGATGATAATCTGGTGCAGGGCGTCCGTAACGTAACAATCCTTCAAAGATGCGATCAATGCCCCGTCCAGTGCGCTCGGACAGTCCGAGGCGTTTACTTATATCTGCCAAAAGGGGATTGCGAGGATGGGGTTCTGTGACCAAAAGATTGTCCAATGTGACTCCTTCTACGAAGCCACCTGGATTCGAGATAGATAAACCATCATCATCAATTCGAATATGTACGGCACCCAGGCGAGCATAATCTCTGTGGACTAAAGCATTCACCAAAGCTTCTCTAAAAGCTCGTTTATCGAAATTGGGGATTGGGACACGAAATAATCCAACTTGAAATTCTTTTTCAGTTACTCTCGCAGCAAATAATCTGTCAATTTCTTCAAAAACATGTAAGAGTGGTTTTCGGAAGAATTCATTCATTCGAACCTCCGTTCCTTCGAGAATTTGAAAAGCAATTTCATGCGAGGGAACGTACTGACGTAACGATTCCTCTCTTCCGATCATAAGTAATCCCGCTAATGTGGGATGTCGCATACCATCTACAGTAACGACTAGTCCTAGGGCTCCATCCAATTCTTCATCCGTTAATGATAACAATGTAGTATCGCCTCTATAAAGCGACAATTCCCATTGTATTGAAGTGGTTGGGATGTAAGCCAGTAACAGATCCGTCGTCTTCTATGCCAAATAGTAAATCTCCTCCTATGGAAAAGTATTAATTTTATAAGTAGCAGCTCTGTATTTACATCCTTTGAGTTTCTCGATAGAATGTCGAGGTATGAAGTTGCTGATCTTATTGCTATTTTGTTTAGTTGGATTGGATGCTAAGCCGTTAGAGATCAGTACTCGGGCTAAGTCGGCTTTACTTATGAATGCTGATACGGGTGCAGTCCTGTTTGAAAAAAATGGGTTTGAAACAGCTTATCCGGCGAGCACGACGAAAATTGCAACGGCACTTTTCGTCTTTGATGAGAAGAAAATCGATTTAACCAAGATGGTGCAGGTCTCTACGGAAGCTGTCCGACATAATTCGGGTAAACGGACCGACGAGACGCCTTCTCACTGGCTTGAGAGGGATGCCTCATTGATGGGATTGGTGAGGGGAGAGATTCTTAGTTTAGATTCTCTTATGCACGGCTTGATGTTGGTATCGGGCAACGATGCGGCCAATGTGATTGGAGAGGCTGTTTCTGGCTCCATCCCTAAATATGTCGATGAGTTGAATGAGTATGTTCAGCGGATAGGTTGTAAAAACACTCATTTTACAAATCCTCATGGATACCACCACCCCAATCATGTATCAACTCCTTACGATTTATGTTTATTGATGAAAAAGGCACTCGTCTTACCCTCATTTAGAGAAATCACTGGTAAATCGACCTATGTCCGGCCAAAGACAAACAAACGTCTTGAAGCGGAGATCAAGCAATACAATTTGCTTATCTCCCCAACGAAAAAGTATTTTTATCCGAAAGCCATCGCCGGGAAAACAGGATATCATAGTTTAGCTGGATATTGTCTAGTCGCAGCGGCAACGGATGAAGATCGAACATTGATTGCCTGTGTTTTGGGTTGTCAGAAAAGCGGAGACAGATTTGAAGAGGTGCGCAAATTATTTGATCTAGCTTTTGCTGAGAAAAAAGTTGAAAAACATTTGGTCTTAGCCTCGCAGAAGTTTGTTAAGACTGTTGATGGAGCTAAGGCTTCATTAACAGCTTCTCTCTCTAAAAATCTTGCCTTAAGTTTTTATCCTTCTGAAGAGCCAGAGGTGAAAGCCTTCATTCATTGGAATCCGCCTACATTCCCGATTCGAAAAGGAGCGGTTGTTGGTGAGGTTCAGATCATCAATGAGTTGGGAACTGTTGTAGCTAAAGAATCACTTTATTCAAATACAGCGGTCGATTGCACCTTCTTTCATTCTCTTAAACAGAAGTGGAATCGATTTTTTTAGCTATTTTTTCTTTCTAAATATCTTAAACTTCTTTCGCCAATGGGCAATCTGTTTTTTGGCCCATTTTTTATTGATTAAATAAAGACCAGGAATTAGCAACGAAAAGGACCCCGGAATGGGAGTAAACAACCAAATCATTCCAATTAGGACCATTAAGCCCCCAAGAGCAATCCTAAAAATGACCTTATACTTATCCCAGAATGCTTTCATTGTCTGGTTCATAAATCATTTTAGCCACTTTGGCAAGTTACAATTTTTCGATGAATTGTATCCATTCGTCAAGGGACAGTTCTTCTGGTCTCGCCTTAGCGGGTAATCCCATGGATTCAAGATATAGCGGTATATTTGTGCTTAAACTTTTAAGCGAAGAGGAGAGCATTTTGCGTCTTTGTTGGAAGGCTTTGTGCACGATGGGGAAGAAGTGTTCCGGGGCAATTGTCGGTTTTATTGCGCGGGGCAAGAGGCGGATTGCGGTTGAATCGACTGATGGCTTTGGATAAAAGCAGGAGGCTGAAATGGGAAAGGTTGCTTCTATTTCGGTGTAGAAATTAAGGAAAATGGTTAATGAGCCGTATTGTTTGGATCTTGGCTTGGCTCGAATGCGATCGACTACTTCTTTTTGGACGATTAGGGTGAAGGAGTCAAACAGGTCAATATGATCAAATAACTTTGCAAACGTTGGTGCAGTAATGTGGAAGGGAAGGTTTGAAACGACTTTCCAAGGCCCCGGTTTTAAGGATTCAAACGGGAATTTCAAGATATCGCCAGAATGGACTTGTAAGTTCGGGTGGGGTTTTAGGTGGGCGCTAAACAGTCTGTCCATTTCAACAGCTAAGACATGAGCGCCTGCGGCTAAAAGTTCTTCTGTGATTGCGCCAGGACCTGAGCCAATTTCGAGAACTTTATCGTCAGGCTTAATTTGAGCTAGAGCAATCAGCTTTAGAATGATGTTCTTATCGATGAGGAAATTTTGGGAAAGACTCTTTCTCGGGCTAGCGCCTATTTTCTCAAGGAATAAAAGTAGTTCGGACTTATTCACTGAACTGAAAAGGGAGTAAGTGAATCAGGGACTGTCTCTTTTAAATGGTCAGCATCGAAACGATAATGTTTTCGGAGTTTCCCAAGATAGTTTTTAGTAATTTCTGTAGAAGCTTTTTGAAGCAGTTCGTTCTTGATCAAAGGGGCCATCTCATCAAAAGAAGAGGCCGAATGTTCAATTTTTTCGTCCAAATAGAAAATTCGGTAAACTTGTGATTTATCACGAGCGACTTGGAGGGAAGGTTGGCTATATTCTCCCGTTACAAGGCTGGATACAGCAGATCGATGTGATTCAGATAGCTCAGAGTCATTTGCTGAAAATTCATTGGATAAAGAAATTGTGCAAGAAGGGTTTTTCTTCTCAAAATCTTTTAAGAATTGAGTTAGTGTTCCACTAGATGGGTTGTGTTCTTTAATTGTACTGTAGAGTTCTTCTGTGATTTCTGGCTTTTCGGCACCTTTGATCGTAAGAACGTGATATTTCCACTGTGTATAGGCTGGGTGCTCTTTTAGATATGAGCGGAAGCCTAGTTTGATTTCTTGTGGAGTTACTTGAGTGATTGCTTTTGCGTGAACAAACCACCAGTTCATCCTCTGCACGAGCATTTCATTCTTAATTAATTTCCAAGCTTCGTCGTAAGAAAGTTCAAGTTTGTCGAGAGTGGTCATTACACTTGGACCAAATCTTGATTCGATCTCTTCACGAACTTCACCGTCTGTTAGTTTAACTTCTTTATCCGCTGCATCGGCCAAAATCAATTCTTGGTCGATCATTTCGCTTAAGACACGGCGCCAGCTAGTGTCGTAGAATTGAAAACGCGCTTGTGTATTATCAGCGAGGTGAGCGTAATGTTGATGGAAGAGCATATCCATCTTCTTCTTCACATCCATCATAGAGATCGTTGTTCCGTTCACTTTTGCAAGGATCGAGTTTTGCACTGCAATCTTTTGTTCTTTTGAACGACCGTTAGGCGAGCCTTTCATTGAAAATTGAGCAAATATAGAGGAAGTAAGAAGAAGGCAAAGGGTGATATATCTCATGAAAAAGACTTTACTCTATTTTTGATTTTTTGAACACTACCCCATAAAATCCATCAGATCCTCCAATTTCTGGAAGAAGTTTTAGCTCTTTTTCCACGGTAAGTGGGAGATGGCTTAAAAAGTATGCGACTTGGTTTTCATTTTCTTCTGGCAAGATACTACAGGTGGCGTAAACGATTTTAGCTCCATCTTTGGCGTAACGAACGGCTTGTTCAAAAATTGTTCGTTGCTCTAGAACGAGTCTTTCAATCATTTCAGCGTCGATTTTCCATTTCATGTCTGGATTGCGACGGAGTGTTCCTGTTCCACTGCAAGGGACGTCAGCTAGAACCCAATCCATTTTGCCGAGCAATTTTTTTAGCGTAGGATGGCCGGAGATGAGGACTTGCGCATTCTGGATGCCAGCTCTTCTTAAGCGAACACCGGCTTCTTTGAGAGCGTGTGCTCGAATATCGTGAAGATACAGTTCACCCTTACCGGCCATCTTAGGCGCAATGGCCAACGATTTACCACCAGATCCACTGCAATAATCCATGACCCTGTCTCCGCTTTTAGCTTCAACGAGGTTGGCTAAAATTTGGCTCCCTTCATCTTGTACTTCAAACAGCCCGTCTTTGAATTCTGGAAGAGCGAAGAGGGGCTCCCGTTTGGAAAAGTAGATAGCAGTTTCTGTTTTAGTTGAAGGTTGAACCGTAAATTTCTTTTCAAGAAGGAGCTTTAGGAGTTTTTCACGAGTCGTCTTGAGGAGGTTGGTTCGGATCGTCACTGTCGCGGGAGAATTAAGGATGCCAGCAATTGTTTTTGCTTTAGAACCATAAACGGCTGTGATTTTTTCGAATAAGAACTCGGATAGACCTAAGCGGGCATATTCAGGAATGGAAGGATCATTGACCCATTGTTCGATAGGATGTAACCCTAGAAGGTGGAGTCTTAAGGAGTTGGATCCAGAGGGATCTAGATTATCAAATAAACTTTTCCATCGGATTAAAGTATAGATGGCTTCCCCGATTTCTTTTCGATCGTGAGAACCAAGGCTCTTATGGGCTCGGAAGTAGGTGCTTAGGGATTGATCGAGCGGAGAAGTATGGTTCCACGCTTTTAAAAAAGCTAGTATATGTGTTTCACAAAATGATTTCATGCGAACATTTTAACTTGTAAATACAAAAGGTTTCCAGGAAAATGTGAATTTAAGATGAATTAGAGGAAAAAGGGTATGAATACCGTTCGGGCTGCGGCCACTGTACTAGCAAGGTTTTTATTGACTTCGGTGTTTTTAGCCGCTGGCATGCATAAAATTTTTCATTGGCACGAGTCTGAAAAACTGATGATGGATGTGCTGAGTAATTGGCAATCTCACCTCAGTTTTTCTGAGCCAGCACAACATGTGTTCTCTTCTCTGGTTCTTTTTGCCCCGTTGCTTTTATTTATTGAAGGCGCGATAGAAATCGTTGGCGGTTTGTTAATTCTGTTGGGAGTGAGGGAAAAACTAGGTGCCACTTTGTTGTTTTTGATCATGATTCCGACAACTATTTTATTTCATCAGTTCTGGTTTGTAGATGTATCTCAAAGAGATCTCCAGCAAATTATGTTTTTGAAAAATCTTTCAATCATGGGTGGATTGCTTTTAGTTTTATTATTTGGAGCACAAACTCCCCAAAAGAAAGACAATGGCTTTAAATTCTAATCAATTTTTGTTGGCTTTAAGCTTTCTTATCGTCGCTTTTGGCGCTCCAAGTTTAAGTTGGGGCCTATCTATGGCTGCGTCTGCATTTGGGTACGCGCTATTTTGGAAGGTTGCACTGACTTCAGAGAACAGGTTTTGGCTGGGCTCAATTTGGTTTGCCGCCATTCAGGGAGTCCAACTCAACTGGCTTGCGACAACCCATTATATGGGCCCATTGATTTTGGTCGTATATGTTCTCTTAGCCATTGTATTGGGGCTTCAATTCGGCTTACTCACTTTTCTCGGCAATGGGAGTATGACTTGGCGGCAAATTTTTGGGCTCTCTGGTTTTTGGGTACTCATGGAATGGAGCCGCCTTTTTTTCTTTAGCGGATTTACTTGGAATCCGATCGGGCTCTCTCTTGCAGCAAGCGATTATTCAATCCAATTTGCATCCGTTTTTGGCATTTATGGACTTTGTTTTTGGGTTATTTTAACGAATTTAGCTTTGTTAAAAAGTAAACGTATATGGCTTTTTCTGGCACTTTTCCCTTATTTGTTTGGTTTTTTTCATCAATTTATGTGGGAGCAGAAAATTGGAGAGGGGAAAAAACTATCTGTGGCACTTGTTCAGACGGCCATAAAGCCTGAAGAAAGAGACCCGATAAATGGGCAAAAACATAAACACCTCCATCCACTAGTACAATGGGAGAGAATACTAACCTTTTTGAAAGAAAAAGAGACGATGCATTACGACTTGATTGTACTGCCCGAAGGCTCCCTTCCTGCTGGAGCTAAACAGGCGATCTACCCCTTAAGTAAGGTCAAAAAGATCTGGTCTGCATTTGGAGTTCCAGAAGCATTTCCTCTGATTGAGAGTTCGTATGCGACCAACTTATTTTGGCTTCAAAGTCTCTCTAACCACTTTGAATCTGCGGTCATTGCAGGCCTCGATGATCATGAAAATGGAAAAATCTACAATGCGGCTTTCTATTTTACCCCCCATGAGCAAAAGGTAAATCGCTATGAAAAGCAGATTTTGATCCCAATTGGAGAGTATATTCCATTTAAACCCTTAGCCCGTTTTTTTGCAGAACAATTTGGGATTCATGGTTCGTTTACATCGGGCAGTAGAACGAAAGTTTTTCAAGGAGTTATTCCGATAGGGGTTTTTATTTGCCTTGAAGAAACCTATAGTCATCTTGTGCGAAACAGCCGAAAAGAGGGCGCTGAGCTATTTGTAAACATCACAAATGATGTGTGGTTTCCTGGGACCAGGTTGCCTTGGCTCCATCTGGATCATGGGCGGATTCGAGCAGCAGAAAATGGTGTGTATCTTCTTCGCTCTTGTAATACGGGCGTAACTGCTGTAGTTGATTGTTTTGGAAAAGTTGAATCCACTTTTCCTGTTTCTGATACAATCGGAGGGGTTCTTTCAACTGCTATTCAAACCCGTTCCTACCCCACTCTTTACACGCTTTGGGGTGATCTTCCCATTTTGATTTTGAGCCTTGGACTTTTTTTCTCTGAAATAATTCAACGGATTGTAAAGAAAAAGTTGCTCGGAATTAGGTTGCTCGGATAACTTTTCAGTAGCCCGCTAACTTAGATGGAGGCAAATTGACTGAATTTTCCTCCGCTTTAATGCAGACAACCCTTCGACAACCGATTGAATTTGCTGGAATTGGTCTGTTTACAGGGCAACCCTGTGCAATTCAAATGATACCGGCTGCTGCAAATACTGGAATCGTTTTTCAACGATCAGATTTACCTGGAAGTCCAGAGATCCCTGCTCAATTACAATACGTTTCGGGAACCCCCCGTTGTACTTGTCTTCTCAGAGGCACTGGCTCTGTTCAAATGGTCGAACACCTATTGTCTGCTTTCCGTGGGCTTGGCGTAGACAATGTACGCATTGATGTAAGAGGTCCTGAGATTCCAATTGGAGATGGAAGTGCGCAAGAACTCGTTCATCTGATTGAACAAGTGGGAATTCAAAACTTAGACCAGCCTAAAAAAATTCTCCGAATCACCCAACCGATTTATTGGTCGCAGGGAGAGACTCATCTTGTTGCCCTTCCATTCCCCGGATTTAGGATTAGCTACACTCTCCATTACCCCCATTCTCCACTGATTCAAACCCAATATTTTTCCCAAACATTAAGTGAACAATTTTACAAAACTGAAATTGCTCAATGCCGCACTTTTTCTTTGTACGAAGAGATCGCTCCGATGTTGGATAGAGGTTTGTTGAAGGGTGGTGGATTGGAAAATGCGCTGGTGATTCAAGGGAATCGCGTATTAAATCCAGGAGGAGCTCGCTTCCCTGATGAAATGGTGCGTCATAAAGTTCTCGATTTGATTGGCGATTTAGCTCTGCTTGGAGTTCCAATCGAAGGGCACATTATTTCAGTTCGTTCTGGCCATGCTGGCAACGTAGCGTTTGCCAAAGAAATCGGCAAAGCTTTTGATATCACTGTTTAGAGGATTCATATGAGTGAAGATTTGTCCGAGCGTAAAGCGATTCTAAACGCTCGAGAAATAGAAGCCATTTTACCCCATCGGTATCCATTTCTACTGGTAGATCGAATTATTCACCTCGACTTGGGTGCGAATGAGATCGTCGGTTTGAAAAATGTGACAATCAATGAACCTTTTTTCCAAGGGCATTTTCCTGGGATTCCAATTATGCCTGGGGTTTTAATTCTCGAGGCTATTGCTCAAACTGGTGGTATTTTAGTGCATCAGAAAGGCTATGTTGGAAGAATTGCAGTTCTTGCGAATGTGAAGAGCGCAAAATTTCGACGTCCTGTCACACCTGGCGATACTCTTTTATTTCACGTAAAAGGACTTCATATTAGCCCGACAGGAGGGAAGATTGAAGCAAAAGTCATGATTGGTACACAATTAGCCGCAGAAGCTGAACTTAGTTTTGTCATGCGTGATAAAGAAAAAATCTAACGTCTGTAACGAGAAGCAAAAAAGCATGAATAACATCCATCCTCTAGCAATAGTTGAGCCGGGCGCCAAGATCGGCAATAACGTGACTGTAGAGCCATTTGCCGTCGTTAAAAATACCGTTACGTTAGAAGATAATGTAATCATCAAATCGCATGCCTATATCGATGGCAATACGACCATTGGAGAGAGTACGGTCATTTGGCCGAGCGCCAGTATTGGAACAAAAGCTCAAGACTTGAAGTTTCATGGCGAAAAAACTTTCGTTACAATCGGCAAGCGATGCGAGATCCGAGAGTTTGTGACAATCAACTCCTCTTGCCAAGAAAATTCAACGGTAAAAGTCGGTGACGACTGTCTGATCATGGCCTATTGCCATGTAGCTCACAATTGTGAAGTAGGGAATCGAGTGATTATGGCCAATAGCGCAATGCTCGCAGGACATGTCATTGTGGAAGACTATGCGATTATCGGAGGCATGACGCCCATTCATCAATTTTCCCGCATCGGTAAACACGCGATGGTTGGCGGATTTAGCCGAGTTGCTTGCGATATTCCTCCTTACACAATTGGCGGCGGATTCCCTTACCGTTTTGGTGGGATCAATATCATCGGTCTTAAACGACATCAATTTCCCCTTGAAGTAAGAATCGCATTAGCTAAGGCATTTAAAATTACTTATCGATCTGGGCTCCGTCTTGAGGATGCATTACTTCAAATCGAGAAAGAAATTCACCCTTTTGATGAAGTTTTACATTGGATTGATTTTTGTCGCAATTCTAAGCGTGGGCTAGTAGGTCTAGGTGGAAATGCGCAAAGTGAGGAAGAGGTGGAGGAAGAGAAGTTTGTTGAATAATCCTTTCCCCACCATTGTCTATTTTGGAACTCCTCAATTTTTTAATTGCGCAAGGAGTGCCTATTCTGGGAGTAGTCACTCAGCCAGATCGACCTAAAGGGCGCTCTTTGCAAGTTACATTTTCCGCTGTGAAGGAAATTGCTAGGGGGAAGCTTTCCGAAGTCCCCATTTTTCAACCGGAACGCTGTTCCAATCCAGAATTTTTAGAAAATATAGCCGCTTTGAAAGCAGATTTATATGTCGTCGTGGCATTTGGCCAAATTTTACCTGTCAAATTACTCCAAATCCCGCCACTTGGCTGTATCAATGTCCATGCAAGCTTGCTCCCAA
>Ga0302280_1003100_pt1 | contig 12232 bp, 9 predicted proteins | sample III_Fen_E1_1_FD_198771 | JGI IMG/M metagenome (GOLD analysis project Ga0302280, IMG submission 198771) | Peat permafrost microbial communities from Stordalen Mire near Abisko, Sweden - III_Fen_E1_1 | ecosystem: Environmental > Terrestrial > Soil > Wetlands > Permafrost | place: Sweden: Abisko...
CTCCTGAAAACGGCAAAGACGTGTTTGTGCATCACTCTGCAATTCAAGGTGAAGGGTACAGATCACTCGGCGAAGGACAAGATGTTGAGTTCGAAATCGTCAACGGCCCTAAGGGTGAACAAGCTCAAAACGTTGTAAAAATATAAGAATCAAGTTCTTGTATTTCCTAAACCCTCTGCTACCCGAAAAGGTTGCAGAGGGTTTTTTAATGCGACCTTCTTCTAGGATAGGGTATGAGCAATAGTTCGAGCTGGCGTTATGCCACCAAGAAATTCGATTCTTCTAAGAAAATTTCAAGCCAGGACTTTGCTGATCTTCTGGAGGTTTTACGTTTTTCCCCTTCTTCTTTCGGTTTACAGCCTTGGAAATTTGTCATCGTTCATGATCCTGATTTGCGAATGAAATTAAGGCCTTATGCTTGGGATCAGCCGCAGATCACTGATGCCGACACTCTTCTTGTTTTCTGTGCATTAAAAAATATAGATGAAAAATATGTTAAAGATTATGCTGATCTTATTGCCGAGATTCGCGGGGTGACGAGAGAGTCTGTGTTGGGCTATGAGCAAAAGATGGTGGCTTCCCTCAAAGCTAAGAGCCCGGAGGCTATTTCACAATGGATGAAGAATCAAGTCTATATTGCCTTAGGTGTTTTTTTAAGTGAATGTGCTCATCGCAAGATCGATGCCTGCCCTATGGAAGGTTTTGATGCTGAGAAATTCGATGAGATTTTAGATCTTCCCCAACAAGGTCTTGAGTCAGTGGTGTTGTGCGCCATTGGTTATCGCTCGACGGATGACCATTTTGCCGATCTTAAAAAAGTTCGTTTTGATAAAAATGAAGTGTTTATAGATATGTAATGATGGTGTAGAATATCTTCCGGCATAAAATTTTTGGGAGGTAGTCGTGTCTGGAAATCATTATGATTTGATCATTATCGGCACAGGTGCTGGTGGTGGCACCTTGGTTCATGCGCTCGCTCCCAGTGGCAAGCGCATTTTGATTTTAGAACGTGGCACTTTTCTTCCGCAGGAAAAAGATAATTGGAATTCTCGCGCCGTTTTTAGTGACGGCAAATACACTGCTCAGGAATCTTGGCTTGATCAGCATGGTCAAGTCTTTCACCCGGGAATCCATTATTATGTCGGTGGCAATACCAAACTTTATGGGGCTGCGCTTTTACGTATGCGTCCGCAAGATTTTGGTGAGCTTCGTCATCATGGAGGTGTTTCTCCGGCTTGGCCGCTTACTTATGAAGAAATAGAACCTTACTATACCAAGGCCGAACATCTTTATGATGTACACGGCGAGCACGGGGCTGATCCAACTGAAGGTCCGGCTAGTGCTCAGTATTTATTCCCACCCGTTAGTCATGAACCGCGTATTCAACAATTGGCTGATGATCTAAAAGCCCTTGGGCATCGCCCTTTTCATCTGCCTTTGGGTGTACGTCTTCTCGAGAAAAATCGTGCCTTTAGCAAATGCATCCGCTGTTCAACCTGTGATGGTTTTCCTTGCATGGTTCATGCCAAGTCTGACGCTGAGATGATTTGTGTTCGCCCTGCGCTGGAATATCCCAATGTCACGCTTTTGACAGAAGCCTTTGTCACGCGCTTGCAGACGGATGCTTCCGGCCGTGTGGTCAAGGTAGTGCATGTGGAACGCAATGGGTTATTAGAACAGTACAGTGCGGATACGGTGATTGTCTCCTGCGGAGCGATTAATTCTGCGGCATTGCTTTTGCGATCGGCCAATGATAAGCATCCTCAAGGCCTGGCCAATAGTTCTGATGTGGTGGGGCGTCATTATATGTGCCATAATAATTCTGCTTTTATGGCTCTTTCTAAATCAGCCAATCCGACGGTATTCCAAAAGACCTTGGCTTTAAATGATTTTTATTTTGCCTCTAAAGACTGGGAATATCCTATGGGGCATATTCAGATGCTGGGCAAGACCGATGGAGAGATGCTAAAAGGGGATGCGCCTAAATTTGTCCCGCCATTCATCCTTAATGCGATGGCTCATCATGCCATTGATTTTTGGTTGACCTCCGAAGATTTGCCTGATCCCCAGAATCGCCTGGTTATCAATGCTCAAGGTCAAATGTCATTGCATTACACGCCAAATAATCAGGAAGGGCATAAACGCCTGACAATGAAATTAAAAAGCCTTTTAAATAAGATTAATTGTCATGATTTTCTTTTAAACCGTTCTGTTTATTTAAATAAAAAAATACCAATCGCGGGCACGGCGCATCAGGTGGGCACGGTGCGTTTTGGGGTAGATCCCAGGTCTTCGGCGCTGGATGTTAATTGCAAGGCCCATGATTTAGATAATCTTTACGTTATCGACGGAAGTTTCTTTGTTTCAAGCTCTGCCGTTAATCCAGGTTTGACCATCATGGCCAATGCGCTAAGGGTGGCAGATCATCTAAAACAAATTTTATAAATTTTCCCCCTCTTTATTGAAAAGAGGGGGTCGGGGGAGTTTGTCTATTTATGCTACGAAAGATTTTGAACATATTTTTAAAGGTAATCTTTGGATTTTTCTTATTCTATGTTGTTGTTGGTTTTATTATCATTCCCTTGGTTCTTACCTGGGCCATTCCAAGTCAAGGGACAAAATTCTTAAAGCATCCGGTACATCTTCATTCTGTTGAATTTAATCCCTTCTTATTGCAACTGACGATGAATGGTTTTGAGGTCTTAGATGATCAAAATCAAGTGATAGTTAGTTTTGATAAATTATTCGTGGATGTGAGTTTTCTTGATCTGTTAAAGAAGATTTATCATGTGGAGAATGTTGAGTTGGATGGGCTTAAAGTTAATGTCGAGCTCTTGCCCAGCAATCAGGTGAATCTTTTAGAATTAATGCCGCCAGGTACTATTCCTTCTTCGGGGCAGGGAAAGTATTCATCGCCAACGGTAAAAGTTGCTAATTCGACGAGTATAACTCCAGCTTCCTTGCCGCCAGTTATTATTGATAGCATTGCCTTGCATCAAGGACAGGTTCATTTCACAGACACCACCATAAAGCCACTTTTTTTAACGACATTAAATGATATTGAGATGACTATAACAAATGTTACAACAATTCCTGCTTCACAAGTTAAGATTAAATTCCATGCCAATTTGGATGATAAGGGAAAGATGTTCATGGAAACAATCATCAAGCCGTTGGAAATGCCATTGGAAATGGAGACGACCTTTAGTCTCAATGACTATGCTTTGGGTGTTTTGACGCCTTATGCCGGTAAGTATACCGGTCGTGAATTGAGAAATGGTAAATTGGATTTGAAAATGGATTATCGCATAGGCGGCAATAAACTGATCGCCAGCCATAAAGTCTTGATCCAGCGTTTTGAATTTGGTAATAATGTAGCCAGTAAAGATGCCTTACATTTACCATTCGGTTTGGCCGTGGCCCTTCTTCAAGATTCTCAGGGGAAGATTAAAATCACCTTGCCTGTTTCAGGTGATATGAGCAATCCTAAATTTCAATATACCCATTTAATGTTCCAGGTGATTCGTAATTTCTTTCTTAATCTTGTCACCAAGCCATTTTCGTTCTTGGCCTCAACAATGGGAGTTTCAGATAATGGTACGGATGAATTAGGTTATGTCCGTTTCGTTCCTGGTAAGACGGAGTTAACGGACAAGCAAAAACAACGTTTATTGCTATTGATTAAAAGCCTTAAAGAACATCCGAAGTTGCGTCTAGAAATTGAGGGGGGTTATGATCCACAAGCTGATTGGAAAACGATGCAGGCGAATATTTTTAATCGGGATTACGAGGCACTAAAGAAGATATCCACCCGTTCAGAAACCAAGAACTATCAGCTTTTGTATCAACGCCGTTTCGGCATTCGGGCATTGTGGGCTCTTGCTAAAAAATATAAAGCAGGTGTAGGTAATTACGATGATTCCAAACTTGACCCGGAAATCAAGCGACAATTAATTGAGAATGCCCCGCCGGATGTAGAAGCTTTAAAGAGTTTAGCGCAGTCCAGGGCACAGATGGTCTATGATTTTCTCTTAAAAAGTAATTTTGATGCTAAACATTTAACCATAGGTCATCCCCAATCGACCCAAATCAGCATGGGCTACGTCCCCACGGAATTTACGTTGACTGTTTTCGAAAATAAAGGTTAGTATAAATTATGCCTGAATTGACTCCTGAAGAACAGCGTTTGCAAGATGATCATGCTAAAAAGACCATTTGGTATCATTGGGGGCCGTATTTGTCTGCCCGTCAGTGGGGGAATGTGCGGGAGGATTATAGTGTCGATGGTGAGGCCTGGAAATATTTTACTTTCGAAGATGCCCGTAGTCGTGCTTATCGCTGGGGGGAAGATGGCATTGCAGGTATTTCTGATTTTCACCAGTTATTATGTTTTGCCCCTGTTTTTTGGAACGGCGCTGATCCTTTCTTGAAAGAGCGATTGTATGGCTTAAGCGGCAAAGAAGGCAATCACGGTGAGGATGTGAAGGAATATTATTTCTATCTTGATAATACGCCGACACATGCCTACATGAAGCTTTTGTATAAATACCCTCAAAAAGCTTTCCCATATCAAGATCTTCTCAATGAAAATCTAAAGCGCACACGGCAAGACCCTGAATATGAGCTTTTAGACACCGGTATTTTTAATGAGAACCGTTATTTTGACATCACGACCGAATATGCCAAAAATACACCAGAAGATATTCTGGCGCGCATCAGTGTTACTAACCGTGGTCCGGAAGCTGCATCAATTCATCTTTTACCGACGCTATGGTTTCGTAATACCTGGACTTGGGATAATTCAGCAAGGCCTGCTTTAAAAGTCATTTCTTCTGATAAAGATATCAGTGTCATTCAAGCGTCACATACATCATTGGGGGAATATTACCTTTATTGCCAGGGGGCTGGAGAATTGATTTTTACGGAAAATGATACAGATACCCAGCGTGTTTTCGGTGTGCCCAATGTGTCGCCGTATGTTAAAGACGGAATTAATGAATATGTGGTCTCATCGAAGAAAGAAGCTGTCAATCCCGCACAAACCGGTACCAAGATGTCCGTTCATTATGTGTTGACCATACCGTCAGGAGAAACGCGTGAGATCCATCTGCGTCTGTCTAATGTCAAAGATTTAAAGGAGCCTTTGGGGCGTGATTTTGATGCGATGTTCAAAGCCCGCCAACAGGAGGCTGACGAGTTCTATCAAAAGGTTTGCCCTTTCGCGCTTTCTGAACCCATGCGCTACATTCAGCGCCAGGCCTACTCTTCGCTTTTATGGAATAAGCAATATTATCATTATGTCGTCGAAGAATGGCTTGATGGGGATTCAGCCCAACCGCCGCCACCGGAGGATCGTAAAAAGGGGCGCAATAGCGGATGGCGTCATCTTTACAGTGAAGATGTATTATCTATGCCGGATAAATGGGAATATCCGTGGTTTGCTTCCTGGGATCTTGCTTTTCATACCATTCCATTGAGTATTATCGATCCTGAATTTGCTAAAGAACAATTGATCAAATTGACCCGGGAATGGTATATGCATCCTAATGGTCAGATACCAGCTTATGAATGGAATTTTAGCGACGTTAATCCGCCGGTACAGGCGTGGGCGGCTCTTCGTGTTTATCGCATCGATAAGAAAATGAGTGGCAATGGCGATAAATTATTTTTAGAACGCGTTTTTCAGAAATTACTGATGAATTTTACCTGGTGGATCAATCGGGAGGATGCTGAGGGGAATAATGTTTTTCAAGGCGGTTTTTTAGGTTTTGATAATATCGGCGTATTTAACCGTACTGAATTGCCTACAGGCGGCCGTATGGAGCAGGCCGATGGGACAAGCTGGATGGCTGAGTATTGTTTGAATTTAATGGCCATTGCCCTGGAATTGGCACCTGAGAATCCAGCCTACGAGGATATTGCCAGCAAATTTTATGTGCATTTTCTATACATCGCGGCTGCCATGAACCGTATCGGTCCCGGCGAGCTAAACATGTGGGATGAGGCTGATGGTTTCTTTTATGATATTTTACGTTTGCCCGATGGCAGGCATTTTCCTTTGAAATTGCGTTCTATGGTTGGTATTGTCCCTCTTTTTGCTGTCCAGGTCATTAGTGCAGAAGTATGGGATGCCTTGCCAGCTTTTAAACAACGGGTGGAATGGTTTATGAAACATCGCCCAGATTTGACCCGGAATGTCACGTGCATGGAAATGAAGGGTCAAGACAATCGTCGGCTTTTGGCCATTGTGAATCGTGATAAGCTCAAGCGCATATTAGAGAAAGTTTTGGATGAAGATCAGTTTCTAAGCCCGTATGGCATACGTTCACTGTCAAAATCCTATGACGGTAATCCCTATTCTTTTTCTTTGAATGGTCAAACTTATGAGGTCGGTTATGAGCCTGCGGAATCAAAGAGTGGCATGTTTGGTGGCAATTCCAATTGGCGAGGACCTGTTTGGTTTCCTGTTAATTACTTGCTTATTGAAGCTCTACAAAAGTTTCATTATTATTACGGTGATGATTTTAAGGTGGAATTTCCTGTCAGGTCTGGAAAATTCATGAATTTATGGGATGTGGCGTCCGAACTTTCTCAACGCATGATCAATATTTTTGTCTCTGATGCTCAAGGTCACAGGCCTATGTATGGAGGAGTTGAGAAATTCCAAACGGATCCTCACTGGAAGGATTATCTTTCATTCTTTGAATATTTCCATGGCAATAATGGAGCTGGTTTGGGTGCCTCGCATCAAGCTGGATGGACGGCACTGGTGGCTAAACTTATTCAACAGCAGGCAGAGTATAAAGGGTTTGATTAAATGACAGGAGGATTGTATGGTTCGTAATATTTATGATCAAGATGATTATCCTAAGCCTTGCATGCCCAATCCTGAGCATAACCAAATACTTAAGGGTCAGAAAGCCTTGGTTACCGGGGCAAGTTCAGGTATCGGGAAGGCCGTTGCATTGGCATTAGGCAAGGCTGGGGCATCTGTCCTTATCAATTATGTTGTTGATGACGGGACAGTGGGACAAATGATTAAAGAGATTGAAAGTATTGGTTCAGAGGCCATGGGGTTTCAGGCTGATGTTTCTAATGAGGATCAGGTTAAGGCCATGTTTGAGGCAATGTTTAAGAAATTTGGAACGATCGATATTCTCGTCAATAATGCAGGTATTCAGAAAGATTCGCCCTTTGATCAAATGACCCTGGCCCAATGGCAGGCTGTCATTGGTGTCAATTTAACCGGACAATTCCTTTGTGCCCGTGAAGCAGTCAAGGAGTTTAAGCGTCGAGGAGTGGTGCCGTCGGTATCCTGTGCTGCCGGCAAGATCATCTGTATGAGTTCTGTGCATGAGGTCATTCCTTGGGGAGGACATGTTAACTATGCGTCGTCTAAAGGTGGTGTCATGCAGTTGATGAAAAGCATTGCCCAGGAAATGGCGCCGTATCGTATTAGGGCTAATAGCATTGGCCCTGGAGCTATTAAAACACCTATCAATCATGATGCTTGGGCCACCCCAGAGGCGGAAAAAGAACTTTTGACCTTGATTCCTTATCAGAGGGTTGGAGTGCCTGATGATATTGCCCGTGTGGCGGTATGGCTGGCGTCCGACTATTCCGATTACATCACAGGGACAACTATTTTTGTCGACGGCGGAATGACTTTATACCCTGGCTTTGCTACAGGAGGATAAATGGCCACTCTTCTTATATTTTCTTTTTTGGCCGGATTCATCACCATTTTAGCGCCATGTATATGGCCGCTTTTGCCCATTGTTTTTTCGGCTTCTTCTGGTGGAGGTAAAAGAAAGTCACTGGGCATAACACTCGGCGTGATGATTAGTTTTACGATTTTTACTCTTTTCATTTCTTACATCGTCAAAATCTTTCCGATTAATCCTAATGCCTTGCGACTTGTCGCTACGGTCATCATAGGCCTTTTGGGTTTGTCGATGTTAATTCCATCACTAGGAGCAAGGTTTGAGATTTTGATTAATAATTTGCTGGGGCCTTTGCAATCAAGGTTTAAAAAAGAAGGCAGCGGCTTTACGTCAGGCTTAGTGACTGGTTTTTCTTTAGGTTTAGTTTGGGCTCCTTGTGCAGGTCCAATTCTAGCGACGATAGCCACCTTGTCAGCTACTCAATCGGTCAATATTAAGGTCATTGCCATCACCTTAGCCTATGTCCTGGGATTGGGAATACCGCTTTATATTTTTTCATCATTTAGTGCTGGTTTGTTCAAGAAAATGCGCACCGTGAATAAATATACCGGGATTATTCAGCAGGGCTTTGGCCTTATCATGATTGTTACTGCGATTTTGATTTACACGAATTATGCCCAAGTGCTTCAGGCGCGTGTATTAAATCTTTTTCCAGGCTACAGCCGTTTCTTAGGGCAGTTCGAGAACAATAATAAGCTCCAAAACGAATTGGATAATTTGGCGGGACGCAAAGCGCAGGCCATCACCGTGGATAGTCAGAGCCTACTGTCACAGGGAGGCTCTGCTGCTGAGTTTACTGGCATCACGCAGTGGCTTAATACGCCAATACCATTATCAATAGAAACTTTACGTGGAAAGATTGTCTTGATTGATTTCTGGACGTATAGCTGCATTAATTGTGTGCGCACCCTGCCTCATTTAACCGCCTGGTATTCACGTTATAAAAATGATGGGTTAGTCATCGTTGGTGTTCATACCCCGGAATTTGCTTTTGAGCGTGAAAAGCAGAATGTCGCTAATGCTATAAAGCAGTTTAATATCACCTATCCTGTGGCGCAGGATAATGATTATAAAACTTGGTTAAAATATCAAAATCATTATTGGCCAGCTGAATATTTGATTGATGCTAAAGGGCGCATTAGGCGCACTCATTTTGGAGAGGGCGGTTATGATCATATGGAAGAAGCCATTCGGGCTCTTTTAAAAGAGAATGGGAGTGAGGTCGGAGGGGGTTTAAGTGTGATTAAAGACCAGGTTCCTCATTTTGACCGCACTCCTGAAACGTATTTGGGTACGCATCGCATGCAACGCTTTGCCTCGCCTGAAAAAATCATGCCGGGCGATCAGGAATACACCTTTCCAACTGACATTATGCTCAATTATTTTGGCTATCGAGGCAGCTGGAATGTGGGTGTCGAATCTGCCAGGTCAGGCGCAGGGGCGGCCTTAGAGTTTAAGTTTAAAGCCAGTAAGGTTTTTTTAGTGGTGGGGCCAGCCCATACCGGGGATAAGATCAAGGTTTTTATGGATGGTCAGTCCATGGATGATATCATCTTAGATAATGAGCGGCTTTATGATGTGCTTGATCTTAAAGGAACTGTTACGGAACATTTGCTTCGTCTGGAATTTCCAGATCGAGGAACATCAGTTTACGCGTTCACTTTTGGTTAATTAGACCCAGAGGAACAAACTCAACGACCCACAAAACGGAGGGAACACATGTCGTATATACCTAAAATCTTAGCTTTTGCCGGCAGCACCCGTAAGGACTCGTTCAATAAAAAGCTTGTTAAAATCGCGGGTGAAGCAGCCCGTGCGTCCGGTGCAGAAGTCACCTTGATTGATCTGCGTGATTTTCCGATGCCTCTTTACGACGGAGATCTGGAAGCAGAACAGGGTATTCCAGAGAATGCCAAGAAATTCAAGGGTTTGTTGTTAGCTCATGACGCATTATTGATCTCAGCTCCTGAATATAACAGCAGTATCAGCGCGGTTTTGAAAAATGTTATCGATTGGTCTTCACGCCCTGTTCCTGGTGAAGCTCCATTAGCTTGTTTTAACGGTAAGGTAGTTACCTTGATGAGCGCTTCTCCAGGAGCTCTTGGAGGTTTACGTGGTCTGGTCATTCTTCGCTCTCTTCTTTCTAATATTAATGTCATCGTCCTTCCGGCGCAGGTAGCTGTTCCTAAAGCCCATGAAGCATTTGAGTCTGACGGCAAACTTAAAGATAGTAAACAACAAACCAGCATTGAGGGATTGGGGCGTGATCTGGTGGCTATGGTATCAAAACTTAAGAGTTAATCTTACATAAGTTGATTTTTAGTGGAGATCATGATGAAGAAATATCTATGTCTGTTACTATTATTGTTTCTATTTAAAATCAATGATCACGTTTTAGCTGATGAGGTTAAAGACCCCTCTTTCGTTGGAGATAATCCTCCAGCGCCTATTAATAGTTCTTTTGTCGGTGACGTTTCTAATAGTGTGGATAATTTTAAAGGTGAAGATGTTCATCAACAGACCGATCACGAGTTTGTTGGAGAAAATACGATCAGGGAACAAAACAGTATATTTGTTGGGGATAACTCAGATCGGGATAGGCACGAATCAACAGACGCCCCTTTTGCTGAGGATAATTCTCAAGCTCCGAAAGATGGGGTATTCCTAGGGGAAGATGTTGAAAAGAAAACTGACGGCACTTTCTCCGGGGATGATTACGGTAAATAAATCCTTTCCATGGTGTGTGGATCAAAACGTAGCTGGCGCAATTGCGGGGCGATCCAAGCGGTAAGCCCGACAACTCCCAAGGTGACAATTCCACCCACGGCGACACAGGGGATGGTGCCGATCCATGCGGCCATCATCCCGCTTTCAAAAGCCCCTAATTCATTGGAAGAACAAACAAATAACCAACTGACGGACGAGATCCGTCCACGCATATCATCAGGTGACAAGAGACGCACCATGGACCGTCTAATCACCATGCTTATCCCGTCGAATACGCCACTTAAAGATAATGCAGCCAGGGATAAGAGGAAATTCTTAGAAAATCCGAATACCAGAATGCTTAGGCCAAAGCCAGCAACGGTAAAAAGTAAATTACGGCCAGCCTTGGCAATGGGAGGGTGTTTGGTGGCATAAAGCATGGTGCCTAAAGCTCCGACGGAGCTGGCGGCATTAAGTAACCCAAGGCCTTGGGCGCCTACGTGAAGGATATCGGTTGCATAAATAGGTAAAAGGGCGATCACACCGCCAAAAAGCACGGCGATAAGGTCCAGGGTCATGCCTCCCCAAAGGGGTTGTTGGCTTAAGACAAAACGCCAGCCAGCTGAAATGCTTTTTAATAAAGGTTCTTTGTTTTGAGGCATGACTTGGGATTTGGGTCCGATGATTAAGGTTGAAATCCAAGAGAGGATGAAGCACCCTGTAATGACAAGATACGATCCATAAGCCCCCCAGGCGGCAAAAATAAATCCAATGATGGCAGGGCCAATGATGGAGCATCCGACCCAGACGCTACCGATCCACGATGAGCCATTAACCGTGATTGTTTTAGGGACGACCTGTGCTTCAAAAGCGCTATTGGCTGGATCGGCAAAACCTCGGGCGATCCCTGCCAAGAAAACAACAGAGTAAAGTCCTAATAAAGGATGATTAAAGTTTTGTGTGGATAAAACAGCTAAGGCTCCAGCACAGAGGCAAGAAGAAGCTCTGGTGATGAGTAGGATATTGCGGCGATTAAAATGATCCGCGACATAGCCACCAATTAAAACTAGTGACAAGGCTGGAATGGCTTCAACTAACCCAAGCCATCCAAGGCTTAGGGCGCTGTGAGTGATTTTATAAATTTGAAAACCAATGACAACAGCTAAAGCCCGGCTGCCTAAAGTGAAAAAACCGACTGATCCAATAAAGAATCGGATATCCGGATTCTTAAGGGCTGTGGCGAAGTGTTGAGTTGAAATTTTGCTTGGCATAAAGCTAGTACATGTTAGATTAAGACTACTTAAAGCTTCCAGATAAGAAAATCCAGGAATGACATTTAAAAAATACATGAATATTAAAACAGTTTTTCGTGCCTTGCGCCATAAAAATTACCGTCTTTTTTTTAGCGGTCAGAGTATTTCTCTAATCGGGACATGGATACAGCAGATTGCTGTCTCCTGGTTAGTCTATTCCATGACCAATTCCGCTTTTTTATTGGGATTAGTGGGATTCTCCAGTCAGATCGCTACCTTTCTACTAGCGCCCTTGGCCGGGGTTATCGCTGACCGTCATCACCGTCATCGTTTATTGATCATTACTCAGTCTTTAGCTATGCTTCAGGCGGTGATCCTTTATGTGCTTTATGTGACGCATACGATCGCTGTCTGGCACATTATTCTTTTGAGTTTCTTTTTAGGGGCGGTGAATGCCTTTGATATCCCTATCCGTCAGTCCTTTACCATAGATATGATCAATGATAGGGATGATCTAAGTAATGCCATTGCGCTTAACTCTTCCATGGT
>Ga0302280_1003101_pt1 | contig 12228 bp, 11 predicted proteins | sample III_Fen_E1_1_FD_198771 | JGI IMG/M metagenome (GOLD analysis project Ga0302280, IMG submission 198771) | Peat permafrost microbial communities from Stordalen Mire near Abisko, Sweden - III_Fen_E1_1 | ecosystem: Environmental > Terrestrial > Soil > Wetlands > Permafrost | place: Sweden: Abisko...
AATTTAATTTTTATCCGAATAACTCGGATGGAGTAAGAACAAGGTTTTTGCTCCCCAATGGTAATGATGCAGGGAGTATATTATTTGATAATGATGGAAGTATAGACAGCCGTGAATTCGCCGGTCCTTACAAAGCAAATTTTCCGGGAGACTCAAAAGGATTTAAAAACAAATGGCACCATTGTGCTTTAATCGTGAAAAATGGTACCATAAAATGCTATGTAGACCAGTATCGTGTATTGGTAATTCCTAATATTGATTTTGCACCGGCTTCAGTTCAGTTTGGAGGATATGGTCCGAACGATAACCCTGTTATATTTAATAATGTGCGTATTGCTTCAGGTGGTAACATGAATTCAGTTGCTAAGAAATTTACAGATGCCAAAATAGTTACCCATGGTATTAATTTCGATATTGATAAGGCCACCATTCAGGCCCAAAGCATGGGAACACTTAATATGATTGTGAAAGTGATGCAAAACAATCCTGACTTGAAATTTGAAGTGGACGGACATACCGATAATAGCGGAAATACACTACACAATATGGAGCTTTCTCAACAGAGAGCCGATGAGGTGAAAAAACAATTGGTAAGTATGGGTATAGATGTATCACGTTTAACCACAAAAGGATTTGGCGATACTAAACCTATCAGCAGTAACGATACTCCAGACGGCAAATCCAATAACAGGAGGGTTGAGTTTGTGCGTATCTAATTTGTATCAAAATATCTTGCATATGTTTGCTTTACCCCTCTTGTACCCTGTTCTTTTTTTTGATTTGACTATAGCAGACATACTTTCGTTTAAATAAGAAAAACATAACTCTATAAATATAAAAACATGAAAAAAATCCTCCTCCTTGCGCTTACAATTGCTGCGTTTTCATCTTGCAAAAAATCAAGTGATAACAAAGCAACTCCTGCTACTACTACTCCCACTCAACCCGCAGCTACGAGTGGAACGTATACTAACCTATATAATATTAGCACATCCGGGCCCATAGCGCCAGTTGCCGACTTAATACTTTCAGGAAGCACTCTTTTTGGAATGTCGCCAAATGGCGGGGCCAATGGCGATGGAATAATTTTTTCCGTGGGTACAAATGGAACCGGCTATACAGACCTGCATGATTTTAATGGCGTTCTGGGTTCAAGCCCTTACGGCGACTTAACACTTTCGGGAAGTACCTTATATGGCACTACTCAAACCGGAGGATTGTACGGTTATGGAGTGTTATTTTCTATAGGCACTAATGGAAGCGGATATACCGTTCTCTATAATTTGGGAAGTACAGGCACTGCTGGCCCATGGGGAAGTTTAACTATGTCTGGAACTATCCTATACGGAATGACTTCAGCAGGGGGTGTAAATACATACGGAAATATTTTCTCTTTTAATACAGTTGGAAATGTATATACAGATTTATTTGATTTTAATGGAACAGACGGGCAAGGCCCGCAAAGCTCAGGTGCATTATTGCTTTCCGGGAACATTCTGTATGGCACTACAGGTTATGGTGGCAGCAGTGGCGACGGAGTAGTATTCGCCTATAATATTACAAGCAATACACTTACCGATTTGGTCAATTTTAATGGGGTTAATGGGTATCATCCTACCAGTTCATTAATTCTCTCGGGAAGTACCCTGTATGGAATGACACAAGGCGATGGCACTGATAATTATGGAACCATCTTCTCAGTAAGTACTGCCGGAACGGGCTTCACCAATTTATATACATGCACCGGTGTAAATGTCGGAACACCTATTTCGCCTCTTGGTTCATTAACACTTAATGGCAGTACATTGTATGGAATGTCACAACTTGGAGGCAATGGTCTTGGATTAATTTTCTCAATGTCGACAAGCGGCAGTAACTATACCGAAGTATATAATTTTTCAGGAGGAAGTGGTGGAGCGGCTCCTTATGGCTCATTATTGCTTTCGAACAATGTGTTGTATGGAATGACGAATCAGGGAGGAACAAATGACTATGGAACCGTATTTAGCTATTCTCTTTAACCTGAATAATATTCTCCCATTAAGAATTGAATTACTATAGATGTAGTCCAGACTGGACGTAAATGAATATCAGATTGTTACGAATGGTTTACTTATAAAATCAGCCACGCTAAGGCTTTTCAGAGATACCAATATTTTACCTATTAATACTTCCAGAAAAATAGTAAAAATAAGATTCAAAAGTACTTTTATTAGCAATCGGAAGTGGTTGGAGGAGTGTTTAAAATTACGGTTGGATTTTCATGTTGCACCTTAATGAAATCATTACCCTTGGAATTTAGTGGATTGATTTCCCATTAAAATATCTATAAAACCTTTTGCAAATATGCTCTTAGCTTTTATTTTACCATTGATCCTGAAAGCACATTTTAGCTTTATCCAATATTAAGTAATTGACTTTATTGCCTTAAATCAAAAACCTTACCCATTATTTCTCTATCGCCTTCAATATCTTTAACGGGGGCAGCAAGCACATATACAAAAATACACTTCTTTTCCCTAAAGAGGGAGTAATAGAGCAAATGAAAAATCAAGGTGTTATTTCTTCAGGCAGGGACTATTATGGAAGGTTTTCATGGTGAATATTGGAACTTATCAGATAAGGACTCTGAAGCGGAAAACTACAGAATGATTGGGATAATACAGAAAATGCTGGGGCAGGAAAATACAAAGAACTTGCAAATTCTGGGCGAAAAGAAATAAATAATGCTTTGCTCACCTTATAGAAGAAATTAAAAACCGTGAGATTAAAAACCAAAGAAATTGAAGCAGCTTTCAATTCAATAAATCTAATTAGAATATTTATAATTCATTTATTTTATTATTTTTGTAATATCATACTGAATAATTAATTTTAATTAAAAGTTAAAAAAATATGAAAACAACAAAATCACTTGGACTAGTTGGTGGGATATTGGTATTTCTTGGTGGAATATCTAAAATGCAACATTATCCAGGAGCAAATATAATGATTATGCTTGGAGACTTATTACTTATTGTATTCCTGTTTTTATGGATTTCTGCAGCGAATAAAAATACTGGTAATATGAAAGAAAAGAACGCAAACCTTTTTTTATCAGTAGTTTTATTTGTAGCTTTAATTGGTCTTGTCTTTAAAATGCAACATTATCCAGGAGCATCAATTTTTCCTATAGTTCACTTTGTTTTGTTAATTATACTTATACCCGTTTATCTTATATACATTTCTTCTGAGCAAGATAAAAATAAGGGTTTTATGCGTCTTTCCTTTCTTGTATTTTATTTGGCTATAATGGGATTCTTATTTGTTATGGGAACAAAAACCCCCTATCTTTTTCAAGGTTATGTATCTATTGATAAATCCATAATCACAATGACAGAGAATGTAAAAAAGTGTAATGAAAATATGTATTTAAAAGTTGTTAACGATTCATCAAAGACTGATAAAATAAGGAAAATCAAAGAACTTTCAAAAGATATGAATCAATACATTACCCAATTAAGAAAAGCTATCCTTATAACTGTAGGTGATGATAATTTTGCTAATACTAACGAAGGAAATAATCTATCAAAACTTAATGGTTATGAAATGATTGATATTCCCACAGACATATTGATTGGTGAAGAAAATAATCCTAAAAAAGATGCCAATTCAGCTTTTGAGCTAAAAAGCAAAATAATTGCATACAGGGGAGGACTTCTTGAGATTTTTGATGGAAAATCAAAAGAAGATATTGGAAATTGTATTGGACTAAGAACAGATCCTATTAAAAATGAAGATTTAGATAAAGAAGAATCTTGGGAGATTGGTACTTTTAATAATGCAACACTAATTTCTGATTTAGTCACACTTGATCAATTACAATATGAAACAGTGAATGCTGAATCTGTTGCATTGACCCAATTATTAAATTGTAAATAATTTTAATTAGTATCTTTAATATAAAATGAAAAAAGAATTTGCTATTTTTAGTATCATTGCAGGTATAATTATATCATTACAGACTGCTTGTAATACCAATAACGCCACCTCCACAACTGATAAAAATAAAGATACGCTTAACGCGAATAATCAAGGATCTGCTTCCAATAATTCTGACGCAGACCTATTGCCCAGCCTTCTTGAAATAGGAGCAACAATAAAAAATTCTGGGTTAACCTATATTCCTGGCCTCACAAATCCTATAACGGATGTTAGTAAATATAGTACTGCTTATGATCAATATCTTAATCTGGGTATTTATTTTGCGGATTTATCCTATTGCACTTTAAATAAACAAAATCAACAATCAACAAATTATGTAGAAGCAGTTAAAGCAATTTCAAATGAAATTGGAATCGGCCAAATATTCGGCTCAAATGCATTTTCTCAAAGGTATCAAGCAAATTTAGATAATGAGGATTCACTTACAGCCATAGTTGCAGATTTACAAGTGAAAGTGGATGATTTGCTAAAAGTCAATCTTCAAAATAAAATGCGAGTGGTGATTTATTCGGGTGCATGGGTTGAAAACATGTTTATCGGAGCCAAAGTTACTGATAAATCAAAAAATATCAATACGGGTTTTCAAATTGTAGAACAAATGACTATGCTTGATAATATGTTGAAAGTATTAGATGAGTATAAAAGTTCTGATCAAAATCTACAAAACTTATATGCCGATTTAAAACAGGTTTCAGATACATACCATAGCTTTGATGAGGCCAAAAATTATAATCCAGATAGTAAACTGCCATTTACTTTGACAGACGAGCATTCTAAAAAACTTACAGAGCTTTTAGAGGCACTTCATAAAAAATATATTAAATAACACTTACCTCATTAGTGGTGGTTTTGTAAATAAAAGTTATCAAAACTTGGCTATAAAGAAATCTAGCATAATCACTATTCTCAGCTGAATGCTGTGCTTAAATTTTAATACCAATAACCAAAATATCATCGACCTGCTCTAAATTACCTTTCCAGCTCTCCAGGGTATGTTCCAATACATTCTTTTGTTCATCCATTGACTTGGTTGCATTTGTCAATAGAAGTTCTTCCATTTGCTTGTATTTAAACTTCTTGCCTTTCGGACCGCCAAACTGGTCGGCAAAACCATCAGTGAATAAATACAAGGTATCGCCTTTTTGAAGATTTAAGTTATGAGTGTTGAAGGGAACAGGTTTGTCATGTTTACCTATTGGTTGTTTGTCAGCAGGGACTTCATGAATTTCTCCATTTTGAATGTACCAAAGGGAGTTATAGGCACCGCTCCATTGGACTTCGTTTTTTTTGGTATTGATGAAGCATAGAGATATATCCATTCCATCCTGAACATTGCTTTCGCTCTTTTCAAAGGTTTCCAGGACCAGCTCTCGCACTTTGTCAAGTATTCTGCCAGGCTCAGTTACATGAAACTCTTTTACAGTTCTGTTTAAAGCATTGGAACAAACTACACTCACTAGAGCTCCAGGAACACCATGTCCTGTGCAGTCGGCAGCAGCAATTAATATATTGTCTCCTGTTCTTTCCATCCAATAAAAATCTCCTGCAACAATGTCTTTTGGTTTATACAATAGGAATGAATCAGGCAAGTATTGTTTGATTATGCTTAATGGCGGAAGGATTGCATCTTGCAAGCGCTTAGCATAGGTTATAGAATCGAGAATGTCTTTGTTCCTTTCTTCTACTAATTCTTTCTGCTTTTCAATAAGTTGTTTCTGCTCCTCCGTTTCTTTGCTTTTTATTTCAATTACCTCTTTTTGCTTTCTGGTTATACGTAAGGAACGGAAAATGAATCCAGCAAAAATCAATACCAATAATAAACCACACAATATAGACCACACAATAATTCTTTGTTGGGCTTCCTTTTTATCTTGTTCAACTTTGTCGAAGGCTTTTTGTTTGTCATATTCATTTTGAAATTTTTCTTTGGTTGCTGAATTTTTAACCTCTTCGCCATTTAGTTTATCTCTTAAGAAGATGTAATTTAGGTAATGCGTGTATGCGTCTTTATAATCTCCGCTTGAAGAATCTATTTTTGCCTTAAATAATTCTGCGTCTTTCCTGAAACTAGGTAGTAAGTGATAAGAAAGATATTGATCGCAATAATCTTTTGCTTTTGAATAGTTCTTTAGGTAATAGTAAGTTCTTGCCAGACCAAATTTAGATTCAGCCATATTTGAACTCTTAAGTTCTTCATTTATCATAAGGGCTCTGCTATGAAAATCGAGTGCCTTTCTGAATAAAGAATCACCTGATTCTACTCCGTTTTTCACCTGAGAAGTTTTTCCTTCTCCAATATACACGTCTCCAATTGCATCTAATGCAATTGCAGTCCAATCTTTAAAATGTGGAATAGGTGCAATACTCCCCGATGCCTGGGCCATAGTCAAAATTCTCTGATAACTTGAAAGGGCATTTGTGAAATCATTATTATCTCTATACATTTTAGCCATATGCCCGTAAATTTGAACCTGTCCATATTTGTCACATTTATTTTCTGCAATGGATAAAGCCTTATGAAAAAATAAAAGAGCCTTTGCTGTATCATGCATTGAATTATAAATACTGCCCATACTTGCATAGTCCCTTGTAATATAGTTACTATAAAATGATTCTATGGGTTTTCCGTTTAAAGTTGAATCTGTAGCGAGGCATTTTTGCAAGGTTTCTATGGCCAGATCATTTTCACCTTGACTACCATATAATTCCACCATTCGGAACATGCACATAGAAATACCCTTTTTGTAATGCAATTTCTGGGCCACTGCCATTCCATACTGGCAATATTCAATTGCTTTGGGAAAATTGCCAATTCTTTCACTGTAAGAGCTACACTCCATGGAAAAATTGACGGTATTTTCTGTATCCTTAAGCTCTTGATATATCTTAAGTTGTTTTTCAAAACTTTCAAACGCCTTGCTTGAAGTATCTCTCATTTGGCTATAAAAATAACTGCAGACATTCAAAGCTTGTAGTTTTTGCTTTAATAAAGCTTTTCTTGTTTTCTCATCGGCAGTTTGTGCAAGTAATTTATCGCATAATTGAACTGCAGGTTCTCCATATTTCAGGTTATCTTTTAGATCACAGGCATCACTAAGAGCAAGGTATATGCGTAATCGAGCTGTATCATCATTTTTATTGTTTAAAACCTTTTGTAAAGAATCCACCTTGCGTTGCTGTCCAAACCCGTGGAAGGAGCATATAAGAATAAGGAATATTAATAAATACCTGCTTTTCATGGAGAGTAAAGGTATAATAAAAAGTGACCTTATTACAAAACGGATTACCATAATGCCGACCTTTCTTTTAGCAACATCTTTCATTTGAATATCCGTTTCAATATAATCATGTACCCATTGATAGCCGAAGAATTCTTTGTGGTCGAATGAACGCCAGTAGGAGAGGGTACTATTTGGTATCAATTTCAACTGCTCATCCTTTAAAAGACCAGCATGGAAGAAATACACGACCAATGGATGGTATTGTCTCTAGATAGTTTTCATGGTGAAAATTACCAATAATAAAGGAATGAAGAATTAGTCAGTACGAATATTCGTATATTCGAAGTGTACTTCTCCGTGGAACGTGCACGGCATATCATTGCCTTTGCAGTGCACATTCCACGGAGTGTCAACATCTAATCGTTGTTGAGTATTTGAGGGATATAATAATGAATCTCCTTGCCCTTATTAGAGAGCTGCACTTTATATTTTCATGTGAACACTAGAATTTTCCATGTTTACTCGAGTAAACACGTGTTAACACAAAAAAGCCATGTTAACACGAGAATAAATAGGTATGTGTTTCTCTAAACCCGCCTCACTTTTGCATCACCCCAAGAAATTGAAGCAATGAAAGTCCCATTAATTGTAGCTTTTTTAGAGGGTTCGAGTCGGGGGTCGCCCAGATTAAGCAAAAAGCGCCCATCCCTTTTAACTCAGATTGTTAACAATATTTTTATTGGAAATTACTATTTTTTCCCCTTTATGAGCTGGATTTTGCCTCAATCCCTTAACATAGTTTATATACTCATCATCACTAAGAGTACGTACGAATTTAAGTGCTTCTTCTTGTGTTTTAAAATCACCTCTTAACCAAAGCGATTGCGCTCTTGCTTCTTCTAAAATAACTGACCCTTGTTTGGCTAATGCCTCAGCATCTAATTTTGCGAATTCCTGAAAAGTCATTCCTGGTTTCATTTTATAATAGAATAATTAGTCGTTAATTTTATATATTTGCAATTCAAACCAAAAATTAAACACAATGAAAAAACAGAGCTTTTCTTTTTAATTAAATAGCGTGAAAAATAAATTTCCTCTCAAAATATAAACATTTAAAAACCAAAATCAAGTCCACCTACCTTCAAAGCCACGTGGCTGTAGCAAAGAAAATTTTTGCAATGGTTTTATGAGGCACTATTATGGTCTCTAAAATTGACTTTTCAAATTAAATCAAAACAAATTCCTCTGGGATTTTGCCTTATTAATGTGTATTTACCAGTTGAACACAAATGCATCTTAAAAAATGGCTATATTTACCTTCAACTCTTAAATAAAAAGCCAGCCAGATGGATTTTGCAACAATTGACATTGAAACAGCAAACAGCAATAGAAGTAGCATTTACTCCAGTGTTGAGCAATAAACCTATGAAAACAACCACCACACAAAAAAGATCTCTTTATATGTTTCAACAATTATTTATATTACTTGATAATGATTGTGAAGCATAAATTTAGAAATCACATGGTATCTAAAGAAACAAAAATTTTAATCCTAGGGACATTTCACCCAGATATTGCAACAGATGCAGATTTTTTTTACGGAAGACCACGTAATTATTTATGGAGAATTTTGCCTGGTTGTTTTAAACAACCTGACTTAAAAAATTCTGAATTGAATAAAAAACTGTCCTTTATGAAAAATTACCATATTGACTTTATGGACTTAATTTGTTGCTTAGATATACCTGAAGAAGGAGATATGTTTAATTATAATGATAGTTTTATTGACAGATATATTAATAAATATAATGATTTAACTCACATTATTTCTGAACTGCAAAATTTAACTGCAGTTTATTTTACTAGGATCACGTTTAATAATATTCCTAATATTAAAAATGAAATTTTACTGATTCAAAAATATTGCTCTAAGGAAAAAATTAGATTTGATTTTTTACATACCCCATCGAGACATGGTAACCAAAAGAAAATTAATTCTTGGGTTAATGTTATTATTAATAAATCAAACGACAAATAACTTTAAATATATTACTATGAAAATTTCAATTTTGGTTTTTATTGCTTTCTTTATTTCAGCTTTTTCAGGTAATCCTAAAAAAGAAAATGATTTAAAAAAAGCTAATTTATCTGGTAAGGTTGAATTAATTTCTCGTGAATCGTATTTTCTTGAGAAAAGTTTTGGAGAAACAGTAAAAGCATCTGTTGGTCAGAGTGATAAGTATGGAGAATTTATTGGTTTACAAGATACAATATTGTATGATTCTATTGGAAATTTAAAAGAATTGAAGAATAATAGTATTTATGGATATGGATTTAATCCCATATGGGGATATCCAATATGGAATCATTATGGTCTTAAATATGACCCAGTTACAATAGGATTTGGGCACAGACTAATTTGGAAATATGATAATACTGGGAAATTGATTGAATGGGATGGATCTTCGCCAAGTGAAGATGATGTTAACATATTTGAAAATGTAGCATTGCAAATTTATAGATATGATACAAATGGAAATATTAAAGGCTATGATGACATAAGTAAATTATGGGATCATAGTTATAGTTTTCGTCATTTATTTAAATATAATGACAAAGGGAATGTGATTGAAAACGAACAATATTTTCTTGATAATGGTTCAGTACAAGGTAAATCATTATATAAATATGATAATTACGGAAATATGATCGAAGATGATTCCTATTCTGAAAATACTACAGAAGGAATAAATAGAAGCAATTTAATTACCAAAAATGTTTACAAATATGATACTGTTGGAAATTTAATTGAAAATGATTTATATTATCCCGATGATCAGAAAATTATTACTAAAATTACCTATAATTATGATGATAAACGAAATTTGATTATAGAATCTATATCTTCCTTGAATGGGCTTTTAGAAAAACAAAGTAATTATAAGTATGAGAATTTTGATAATGAAGGAAATTGGCTTAAATGTACAATAATAAGAAACAAATATAATGAACAAAAGGATAAATATACAGGTGTAATTTCTAATAATAATGTTATTGTAAGTAGTATAACTTATGTTGTGGAACGCAAAATAGAATATTATCAATGAAGCTGGATTTAGTAGAGGGTAAAGACTAATTCTATTGGCATTTCAGCCTATTTTATTTAACCCAAGGGAATAAGTCTATCTGGAGTTTTTACCATCAAATAAGATTACCTTCTGGTTTCAACCTTAGAAAAGGAAATCATCAAGGAATTAGGCGATAAATTGAAAGTACCGGAAAGATTAGCAAATCCCAACAAATTAATAATCGCTGCGAAGAACTCTTTGGAGGAGAATAAGTATCGAAACAAAGGCGATATGAAATACACAACCTCTGGGACCATTCACTATAGAGCTTGTAAGTAAAATTAATAAGCCCCAGTCACTGCCGGATTGGATTTCTGAAAAAGAGGCTCAACAGCTACTAGGGTTGAAGAATACTAGTTTGTGGACTTTGAGAAAACTACGACAAGTTAAATATTCTAAGATTGGGGGCCGAACATTCTATAATCTCGAGTCCATTAAGAAGCTATTGGAAAAAAATCAACAATAAAAATTCCAACAAATGCGTGCAGAAAATACTAATAGAAGGCCTCAGAAGCCATTATTTACAAGTGAACAAATTTTTGCTGAACTTACTAACCAGGGTGTTCAAAGTATTAAAGGTGAGACGGGTACTTATCTTCTGTATAAAAATCTATGCCTGGTGTATTATAGTGGAAATTCAGTAATAACTCCACAGATATTGCTGGATCTTGGGTTTGACCTAAAATCTATGAACAAACGACAGATCCTTTGTGGAGAATTTAAAATTAAAAGCGCTTTTAATCTACTTGACTTATTTACCGGCAAGTTAAGAATAGAGTTGAATTCCGCCGTAACCAATGTAATTTAGTATGAAAGTAAACGGGAGCACAAATGACGATAATTTTTGCCTTTATTGTGGTACGCCTCTAGGAGAGGTGCATGGATTACGTAGGTTTTGTCCTAACACCATTGCAGAGGATGGCTCCGTAAATAGCTGCAAGGATGACTATCATAATGCAATGAAGAAGCCAAAGAGGGATGCAACAAAAGGTATATCTAAAATTCATTACGATAATTTTTTGATTCTGCATAGGTTGTACAAGGAAGGAAATAACATAGTTACTTGGGAAAAACTTAAAAATGCGGGATTCAGGGTCGAATTCAGTATAGTTCGTAAGAGAATTGATAGTACGGATTATTTTGATGCCTATTATATACAATATCTATTGAAGCAAATTAATAAAACAGATTTTAAAATTATAGAACATGAAGAACAATTTTGATTTATCACCGGCAGATGTCTTTGGAGGGCCATTACAAGTTACTCAAATAGTTTCTAAATCTGGAAATCGTACTGGAGTATGGATATTTTTATTAGGAGGTATAACAGTTACAGTTGGAATAATTGCGTATAAGCAATATCAGATGAGAAAGAAACTTGAGGCACAACTTATTTCAAGTATTAATGGAGAAAGGAAAACTTAATTACGAAGAATATACGAACTTACAGATAGAATATTTGTGAAATTGTTGTCCAGGTCGGACAACGAAAAAAGTCCCTAATTTCCTTTAGGGACAAGCATTTTTGAGGCTCCACACCTTTTAGGGTGGAACCGTGGTGGAACGAAATAACCTCTAAAATATCCATTACGTTTCTTTGATTATCAGTGCATACCATCTTCTTTTGATCTATTCCGGTATAGTAGTAATTAATTGTAGTTTGACTAATCAGTGGTACTAAATGAAAGAACACCAATCATGTTTCCGGCATCATCATACATATACTTTACTTCACCATAAATTGTGCTATCTTTCTGATTAAAGAGTTTTAAGGCGTAGCAGTTGAAATAAGGAACATCGGCTTTCAAATCTGTATCTCTCCAATGTACCATTCTGCTGTTCTTTGTTATGTTTATAGTGCCATCGGGGTTATAAATCTTAATTGAGGCGATGGT
>Ga0302280_1003109_pt1 | contig 12207 bp, 11 predicted proteins | sample III_Fen_E1_1_FD_198771 | JGI IMG/M metagenome (GOLD analysis project Ga0302280, IMG submission 198771) | Peat permafrost microbial communities from Stordalen Mire near Abisko, Sweden - III_Fen_E1_1 | ecosystem: Environmental > Terrestrial > Soil > Wetlands > Permafrost | place: Sweden: Abisko...
TTTTTAATCCTATTTTTTTTACAGTTCTTTTAATTATTTTGTTAGGCGCTATATCTATCCTTTCATGGTCGGGTCTAAATCTAAAACTTTAGTAAAATCCTATCGAGCCTGGTTAAGATTCAAGAGCCTCATATTACAGAGTCCGCGACGGTAGAAAAGTTTTGCTGTTGATTTGATGACCACTGCTTTGGCTAGACTGCATAACACTATCAATACACCTCGAGACCACGATTGAATTTATTTTCAAATAGATAAATTTGAGCCATGTTCATATAGATACTAAACTTTAATTCACTGCTTTGAGCGGCTACTTCCTAGCTGGCCACAGTTTTGGAATAGGCTGATACAGATGATGTTTTGTCGATGATTCCAGTCAGATGGAGAATAGCTTTATGATAGGCTCTTAAAGCCTCTTTGTAGTCTTTGCTGTTAAATTGTTTATTTCCGGATTATTTAAAGATAATAGCCTCCTTTAAATTTTACTCCGGCGTCCACTCTCTCGCTTAACCAGAAGTCATTAATTAATTAATAAAGAATAATTTAGGCTAAAATTACATATAAAACTTCACTTCATCCTTGCTTTTGCAAATTATTTATTTTTTAGTGAGTAACACTTTAAAAAAGATCGGTTAATTTCTTAATCGGAGCTCCTTGCTGGTCAAGTTCAGTCGATATACTATCCTAATATAAGACTTACTTATCAATAATATCTTCGTATATTGCGCGATTCCTAATAAGGATGTTGTACCTTTAAATATATATTCGCTCCAGTTCATTAATATATTGTTTAGTCTATGGAGTTAAATATTATTGATTGTTCACTTGGAAGGGAAAGATGTCTTACACTGTTGAATTGTTAACTTTGCTATTTTTGGATTTACTACCCTGATAAAAATCCTTCCTTTTGTTTGTACTGCCCAAATTATTCATTTTGTATTTACTAAGCAATCAAAAATATAAATAATCAATTAATGGAACTACTCGATATAACTGAGCAATGCTTTTTATGAGGTCTACCATCATTCCATTTAGAAATAATCTTTTCACCAGTGCTGATCCAGAGTTAACCGAAACCTTTTATCGTACCTTTTTTAAATTAGCCAAAATATGCAGTCCAGTTGTACATTATTTCATGCCCATATTGGAGCTAATTGCGTTTTTAAGCACGTGCTTCAAGAAAATTTGAAATGCTTTTGGCGGAAATCAAATTTTAAAACACGTGATGAAATTGCAATTTGCCGTAACCTGAGAAATATCCATACTCGAATTTTCCAGAATAGATGAGTTTATTTTAATGAAAAAGCTCACCATATCCATGAAATAACCCCTAAACATATTCACCCTTATACACCCATCCTTAGCTCAGTTCTAAAGTACCATTACCTGATGATTCAGCTGTAGTTTTCTCCTCGTCTTTGATGGTATAATCCTGAACAATAATTTACTTTGCATGACTATTTGACTCTGCTGATTTGAGAAAGTCTTCCTATTTTTGTAGAACTTCCTTTTTCGTGACATCAGAATTATTATCCTTGCTATTCCTTTTGATAGTTGAGTATCTATGCTCAAGGAGATTGTCCTCCACTTTAAAACTATCAACATCCATCGTTTTAAATCTTAAATGGTTGGGGTCAATATAAATCTTTTCGGTTTTACCAATGTCTTTTGGCGTGCGTTCATCAGTTCTCTGACCTTATGTTGACTATATACCTTGGTAATGGGGGTTGTTATATATACTTGATGTCATCCTTTGCCTGCGAATTTGTCGACTGCGTCCGAAAGAAAGGTTATAATTTTAATAATCCATATACTTCTGCAGCATTTTTCTCTTCTGGTCGTTGTAGTCAATTGAATTTAATTGTTTTTTATGTTTGTGATTTTATCGTTATTTCTGCATTTTAATTATTATAGAAGCAGCAAATAAAATTAATTCTTCTTCAACTTGATATTTTAATTCCAACCACAGAATAGATATTTCATCTTCTAATTATAATTCGAATAATTATCTTTAAGAAAAGTATCGAATATTCCTCTATTTAAATAGCTTTGCTTTATTTACTTTGTCTATTTTCAATGACAGTTTAGTTGTAAATTGTCTTTTTTATAAATTCGCTAGTGTGTTTGTATTATAAAATGATTAGCATCCAAAAAAGAAGAAATTTCTCAAAAGAAACTGCTTTTTAAAATAAACTCTCTCTTAGTCGACACCAGGGGAGCAATTATCTTCTCAATTCGTTTCAGACCATGTCTCTCTTGAGAGAGAAGACTCTCAATAAATCACAGACGTACCAATTATAAGACTCAGAAACTCAGCAGCCGATCAAATTAAATCACGAAAAAAACCCATTCTAATACCCTTCAAACCTATTGATAATAAATTTGCTACTCTCAGTGCTAAAATCAAAGGATTGCTTCGAGTTTAATAATAAAAAGAGGGAAAAGAAAATACTGGCTACTGTCAAACTATCAGTATCAACTGCATCTAAAAAAATAAGTCAGGTCTCATAAGAAAATCAGATTTTTACATGAAATAATACGTATAAAAATCAGCTTAAATGCCTCCTTATTTCCTATAGTGTCTTGGAAGAAAATCCTTGGTGACAAATTAAATATACATGCATATTCACAATTCCATTCTTACATTTAAACAATTCCTTAAGGCAGTTCAACTTGCAAGAGGCAAAAATCCAGATCCAAGAATACCCCCTGAAACGGAAAGTAACCATCTTTTGATTTAGACAAAAAAACAGTCGTTTTTGATATGGATTAAACGTTAATTCACACAAATTAGTTTATGGTGAAGGGATATGAACTTAAAGTGCCATTTAAGTCACTTCAAGGTAAGACAACCAGTGGCTATGTGCATATTCGTCCGTATGCTAAATAGATAATTAAAAATATCAGCCGTTATTTTGATGTGATAATCTTTACTGCTGGTAATCAATGTTATGCTGACCCAATTCTAGACTACCTCGACCCTTTTAACTGTATAAAACACCGTCTATACAGAGAGTCTTGTACATGCATCAATAACCAACTTTTTGTAAAGGATTTACGGGTACTAGGTCGCAAGATGTAGAACATTGTATTGGTGGACAACGCGCCTCATTCGTACATGATGCAGTTATCAAATGGTATCCCTATTTTAAATTATTTAAAGGGAAAGTAGGATGATCAATTAGTGAAGTTATAAAAATATTTGATGAGTTTGAAAGATGTGTAGGATGTAAGAATAGTAAATTCATAAACATTTAAAATGCAAGAATACCTCAAATATGAAAATTATGATAATTTAATTAGGGAACTTTATACTAAATGGATATGATTATTGTATAAATACTTCTTAATTAATTATCCATTATAGCATTTTAATTTTTAGAAATCAATATTCGGATAAAAATAACGTTATTTTGAGTTTTATCAATATATTTTACCAAACAATCTAATACTATCAAATCTCTTCAGACAGAGCGAGACTTTCTATATTGCTGGCTTAGATGCTGAATAGACGCGTTTTATAATATCTTAGTCTAGCTACCATTGAGGCACAATTCCACTAAGGCATCACCCAACTATTACAGACTGGTGTTTTATTGTTTTAACTGTTTCAGTATTTTTTGGCAATTTGTTTGGGGTGGAGTCTATATAAAATAGCATATACTAGTTTCTATACAAAAGGATAAAGATTACTCCAAATGTCAATACCATATTTTAATGGAATACTCCACTTACGATGCTACCAAGAATTTATAAATCCTGGCCTGAGGCTATAACCTTAATGCTGAGAAGTAAATAGCATAATTTAGGCCTCATGTTTAGTTGTTAGGTATCTTTACAAGAAGGGAGGATGACTAGCAGATGACAAGTATATTATCCTTTTTGGAGATTTTAGGGTATTGAGGAGACTAGCAAATGAGTCTCTATTGACCTGTTAGTAGGTTCCTGGTCCACCTGGAGCAGTTCCCTTCGTGACTGAAGTATCTATAAGGGTTCCCACTGTATGCACAATTACATTTGCGCTATTAATTTGTTATGCATATTTGGTTGGTTCGAGGATGTCTCCTATCAGCCAGTCGATTTGCTTATTTTCTGGATAATCATATTTAATTCCTTTTCTAAGTAAAGCAGTGGATACCTACTCATAGATAAGACATTGGCTGCCTGTTGCACTAACCGTGAGGCAAAGTAGTTGCCAACAAAGCCATTTCCTCCCACTACTAAGATTTTTTTACCCAGCAAACTCATAAAATTTAATTTATATTATAATAATTCTGCTGTAGCAAAGGAGTTATCTATATTATACAGTCACTTCGGAAGAAAAATCTATGCTACTAGTTCAATTTTAACTTTCTTGATTCTTGATGAATCTAATCTTTGTTTATTAATGCTCATGATGTAGCGATCATAATTTTAAAACCCAATGATATATTATTCGAAGGTAAATGAGTGTTGTTTGATTAGCTAAGGCAGGAAGAGTTTAATTCTGGCCTTGAATATGCAAATTATAAATTTCTACGATAGATCAATATAGGTTTATAATTTTTATTCTATTTATATTCCGAAGGTCTAAATAATGAATTGCCAATTATCAGAAATAGAAAGCAGCAACGCTTCTTCAAATAAAGGTAGAGTGCTGGGGGTGATTGTTCTGACGGATAATCGCATGAAAAAAGCAGAAGATAAGCCCCATACCTATGACTATAGGAATTCAGCCTTTAAAGGTATCACTGGTAAAATGTAGAAACTTAAGTGGATCCTCTCGATTTTCATCATAATTAAGCCACTTTCTGTCAGGAGGAAGATTTAATAGTAGAATTGAACAGGAGAGTCCAAGATCTTGAGGAAAGAGTGAAAGAATTATATGACTCTGGAGAATTTCCATCGATAGGGGCCGGCTAATCATAAACTCATCTGAAGAAGAAAAACAGACGAACATTCAAATAAATAAAAAGAGATTACAAGGTATACGTCTAATAACTTAGTGTTCTAAATGTAGTAAAATATATGGATCATAAACTTCTCTAAAGTTCCATCTGAAGCTGAAACATTCGTTCATCGACGAGAATCGTGCTTAAGTGTCATGATCTCACTTCCCTTTTTAATGTTTATAATCTTATTGGCATATATAAGTAGCTTAGATTGCAAAAATATACGGAAGAATTCATTTATTGCAGATGAAAGGACAAATTCATAGAAAAGAAACACCTGTTGTTATGCAATGATATTATTTTGGATATTAATTTGATTAAGGCTTTTAAGATATCAGCATGAACGACAACTACGACGACCTCTATAAGAGTAGTTCAACCATCATAAAGTTATACTGGCAGGAGACGCCTACGTCGGCAAGACCAATCTCGTCTACAAATTCATTAAAAATGGAAATTAAAATACAAAGAACATCGCGCCTACAGTCGGAGTATAGTTTTCCTCCAAAATGGTTAGACTCAGCGATGGGAAGCGCATCAAAGCTCAAATCTGGGACACAGGTACAGACTTATTTATCTTAGCTGGCCAGTAGCAATATAGATCGATAACAGCAGCGTATATTTTCGATGAGTTAGTCATTATCGCAAAGCCTTGGGCGCATTGGTTGTGTATGACATCACAAAATAAAAAACCTTCCAAAGTGTGAAAAAGTGGATTGAGGGTATAAAATAGCATGCTTCGCCTAACGTTGTAATCGTGGTGGTGGGTAATAAATCGGATTTAAAAAACTAGCAAGTAGTAACAACTGCAGAGGGAAAAAGGATGGTGAAGGAGTTAGGAGTATTTTTTTAGTAAACTAGTGCACTCACCAACGACAACGTTGACCATACCTTTATGCTCATGCTCGAAGGTATTTGTTCTCATACCTAGAAATACAAAAAAGAAAGAAGCAAGAGACTGGACCAGCTGAACAGAGAGGCTTTCAACTCAGTTCCAAACATGAGGCCAATGAAAACGAAAAATGTGAATGCTGATTTTGATTATATGTATCTACTGATATGAATCAGTTGAGACGGGGCTGGGAGCTGTTAGATCTTGGCTCGTGGAAGCGATAAGGGACGCCCAGAGTCGTACCTGTAAGATATCGCACACATAAGTTTTCCAGGTCTTAGACCGTAACCTTGCGATTGTGGTCAACGTCTAGAGTTTCAAAGAAAGAATTAACATCTTCTTTCTGTGGATTATAACTGGAGTTAAAGACTCTGTAGGCGTTGGCCAGGATTGGCATGGTCTGTATAATTTTAAGTTTACTTTAACTTGATCGATATTTCCACTCCTATCTTTGTCATAAAAACCAAAGATGTTTTGTGCGATCTGTTTGGCACCTTCAATGTCGGTCAGACCTGTATTAATAAGGTGCGCTTCTCCATTTTTTTCGACTTTGAGTACTGAGCGTACTAGTCCTTGGATCATAGGTTTGTTATCAACGAAGCTCTTGTTGACTCGTGAATTGCTTTGCTCTTGAGGGTTGACTGTGAAGCTATTTTGCACATTTGGGTCGCCGTAGGAGTAATTTGGATTGCTTGGGCTGTTCATTCAAATATAATTTATATCTCACTTCTAACATATCAGATAATTAACAGCAGACACTCCATTGCAAAAGGGATTATAAATAAAGAGGTTACTGCTTTCGAATCATAAAAATTAAGTCATATTATTTATTTTATTTAAGTTTTGCAAATTATTTCGTTGTTCTAATACTTTGTAACTTATGAGCTCATAAACTAATGAAGATCATTTAAAGCAGGCTGTCTAGAATATTTTCAGGAAATATGACATTGACCGCTCTGGGCAGCTTGAGTCTAATTAGGTTTTCACTCTCATTCAAGATGCTTTTCTGTCATTGGGACGCACTCGTGAAGTTAAAGATTAAGAAGTGCGTCAATTTATAAAAGCAATAGACAAAGACGGCGATGGAAAGATTTCAAAATAGGAACTTGTGAGCATATACAGACGCATTATCAACTAGCCATGATCTTTTGATCTGACCTAATAAATATCCGATAATTCCGATCAAATAATATAAGCTATACATTAAATTGCATTGAATTTTAATAGGAAATTAAAATATCAATCAAGATTAAGCGTTATTTTACCAGTCTGTACTGCCTTTGTGATCTTGTCTTTCTCTTTGCTTGACAACTTATTGACAATGCAAAAGTTATCGATATCTTTCAATGAATTGTACAGCATCACTAATCCACACTTTTGATTGTTGCGCCGCAATATTTTTAACTATTTGATATGAACCATTTCTGTTTTAGGCTTTGCAAAGAACTCACTCAAATTTTATTTATTGTCCTGCCCTCCTTTTTTTGCAAAATTTTTAAATGGAACATTTACCTTTCTATCTTTTTTTTCCTATTCTCCAGCTTCTGTCTGAAAACCATTGATTATACTTTTTCTGAGCGAAGTGTATTTTAGTTTAGCTGCCTGTTCATTGCCAGGTTTGGATGCTTTTACTTTTTTAAAAATTTGATTGTTCAGTTCAATATCATATCTATGAACCATGTTATCCAACTGATTGTTGTTGGTAAGAACACTCTCAATGAGAGGATTCTTTACAGTTTTTTATTCGTCTAAACTTATATACTCTTCCTATTTTTCCCTGCTCTAGTGAAGTTAGTGGAGTGAGTCGATTATTTGCTAAATCTGCAAGACTATCTTGTCTATTCCCTTCCCAGTAAGTATTCTACCCGTCTGTTGCTGTATCTTTTCCAATAGATCTTTAAATTCATATTAAGACTCCTCTTTTGCCTTATTGTTGTTAAAAGAACTGAAATTTGATAAGTTATAGATGTCAGGTTTGGATAACTCAAGGTGAATAACTTCATCTTCTATACGAAGCTATATCTAGATCGTGTTAATATAGTTATTGGCTGTAATTTATTAACCTAGATGAATCTAGTCAAAGATGCGACTGAGGCGGATGTCTTGCTGAGGACCTATGTAATGACTTTATGCAATCATTAAAGGTGATTAATTCGCAGATTTCTTTTAACTGAATTAATAATCAAGTTTATCCTCGCAAGAGACTTTTGATTAAAATAATTCATGAAATGGTTGTATTGTTTCCTAATCCTGCTGGTCTAAAAATTAGTTGATCTCACTATCCTGAGGCACTATTTTTTGGCAAAGATTGAGATATTTGATTGTCTTTTCCTGAAAATCACGCACCTGTTGCATCTGCTCCCACAAGCTCTTACTGTTGGCAGTCTAAGAATCAAGCATACTAACGAATTTATATTATTATTATTATTAATTTTAATTGACCATCTCCGAAGTAAATATTGTGATCTTTAATTTAATTTTCCAACTAATTCATCAACAGGTACTAAAAATTACAGTTTGTGAATATTGGTAAATTATTCTTTATCTATATATTTTTATTAATTTGGAAGAATGTCAACAATAACTTCGAATTGGAAACAAAATTGCTTTTCCCCCGTCAATAAATCGCCTTCTAAAATGGCCTTCTCTTTTTCAAAAGCTAATCGCTTCTCTTCAGATAAAGAGAATAAGTTTTTATTCATTTATTCAGGTCACAAATCTTCTACAATGTGTCACCAAAGGTTGACAAAAGAGCCACTACATTTGGATATGGCAACAAATATGATTTTACAAAAGAGTAAACTTATCTCAATGCAGTCAACCCTCAAGCCCACCTCCTAACGTCTATAGCATTCCAGATACCTTCGATCCTGAATCGAAACATAAGCCAGGATTTTGTTTTGGATAGAGTCGTGAGGGCATGATCATTACAGGGCCTCTGGCATCAACTATAAACAACAAAAACCCCGGTCCTGGAGCCTATGAACCTCTCAAAAAAACTAGTCACATTTCCTATTCATTAAGGGGAAAGGTGAAACCTCCTCAGCCAGAAGCCTAAAAGGTCCCTGGTCCAGGAACATGTACTGATGTGGTAATTAAGATCAATAGAATAATTTTTTCACAAAAGACGGAACTATTTTCAACTCCAAACACTCTAATCATAAAGCTGCCAAGTTTAACTCTGGAGGGGAAAGATTCAAACCCTTAGATTGCCCATTCCCCGGACCTGGAAGGTATGACACATCTAAAGTGGAGTTTTCAAGCTCAGGGCGATACTCATTGTCAAATCTTCATAATTCTAAAGTTCGCAGTTTTGGTCATGCTACCCGTCAATCATTTGCCAATCGTTGCAAAAGTATTTTTTCTATAATTAAGCCCCTGGACCTGGCAGTTACTGCATTCCTAGTGAATTTGGTTGCTGTTAAAATGAAAGGTATGTTTAAAAATCCTCTAAGATAAGTTTCACTCAATAAGCCCCCTGAATATAAAATCAACAAATGATAATTTATCCTTAAGATATAAATAATAAAAATCAGACTTTGTGGGCAAGGTGTTTGGATGTGTTAGGGGCTTCTTCATTTGCTTCAGTTTCCTTATTATCAGCCTATTACTTCTAACCTTTTTTGCATTTTTACATAATTAGAATAATAATATAGATTCCCGAGATTATTCCAAGAAATTTGATAAAGCAAGAGACGTTGAAAAGACCAGTGCAACACCCACATATAATAATAATGACCACAAATAGAGGCAGCACTAAAATTAAAAAGAAGTTGCGCAACTTGGTGGTGCAGCCAAACAAGACAAAGCAAGGGAGGTTAAAGAAAGAGGTACACTCGTTGTCGCACATATTGGAAGCATAATTTTGTATTTAATTAAATACTGATTCAGACTAGTTCTTTATTTCATTCATTGCGTAATTTATTGCCGATTCTGTATCATTAATGACTGAACTTGCATCTGATTTCATGGCTGACATAGCTGTCTCAAATGCATTTTCAGTGTCGTTGATGGCAACATTCACTGCCTGAACTAATGTATTCAAGGCACTGTTGGCTGCTGATGTAGTTGAATCTATTGCGCTTGATGTTGCTCCCGTAACATCGCTAGTTAAAGAGTTGGCGGCACTGGTAGTAGTGTCGACAACATTGTTTATGAGATTGTCAAACATAGAGCTGTTGCTGATTACAACTAGGAGGAGAAGGAAAAGTATTGTTTTGTTCATTCTTTTAGTATATTGCTAAATTGTATATATGCTAAATCAACCGGGACATATAAGATTAGTGGCTAGTTCAAGCCACGTAGAATGGATATAAAAAATCATCAGGAAGGTAGGCATTGATTGTAGGTGGGTTGGGTACGTTCAGGAACACATTATTACTGAGGGGTTGGTATTAGACAAATAAGGTCGGTTGCCCATTGCCAGAAATGCTCAGACCATTCACTACTACCCTCATTATTTGATATTGTGGATTTTGTTGTGCCCCAATAGAGATGTAGTAGAACAACAACTGAATATTCTGATTTGGTTGAGGAGAAGTAGAAGGAAACTCTACCTGAACATAATCATTCAAATTGGTACTAGCAGAGCCGATAGCCGCGACTAACTTAAAGGCTGCATTTAAATTGGTATAAATTTGAGAAGTAGTCCCTTGACAAGTGTAGACACTGTTTATGCCAAATCTCAGTTGAATGAGGCTGGTTTGATCGGCATTGTCTGTCGTAATGCTTCTACAAGCGCCATTTATCTTGCGAAAAGCTAAGTTAATAGGATTAAAAATCCTATAGTATGTAGTACTAGTAGTAGTTGTGACAGAGTTAATTAGGGTGAGGTAGCTACCGAATGTATAGCCCTGGTTCGAAGAGTACGGATAGGAGCCAACTGATGGTATGAACTGATAACTATATGTGATATATAGGTAAGACGGACTACCAATATTAATAGTAGTTTGACCCAATACGACATAGGAAGATGTATAATCGATTACAGTTGATGTACTACTGATGAAGAAAAGAACTAACTGTTTAATCACGTAGCACACACTTGTTGTAGTTCCCACAATACAGCCCGGCACAGTCGAAATAGTAACTTTAGTAGGAAGCACAGAAGATGGACTTTACATTTAGTAAACATTTAGAGATGAACTTAACAATCCATTGCTGCTAATAAATTGATTGATTGATAGTAAGGGATTACTTGATATCGCTGCTGATGAACTTACGTATACCCGACATTTATCATTAAGATTATCCAAATTCCTCAATGCTGATGTTGCTAAACATAGTCCCATCCCGTTACGCTGCGGTAACGATGGATAGGCCGTTAATTGTGACAATGCCAGTATGTTCGGATTAACTGCTGAAAGGGAGGTGACTAAAGTCGGTATTTGGGAGTCGGTGGAGGTGGTTATATAAGAGGAGGTTGGGTCTATGAAATTGACCCTTGAGATACAAAACAATCTTTTGATCACCTGGTTGTGGGTATATTTACAGTATAGATGAGCCTTAGTCCCTGATAGAGATCATATAGTTGCATCGGCTGACCGTAAAAGGATGTACAGAATGGAATAGTAAACCCGTCATTAGCACATAAATTGTATGTATTCCAGTAAGACACTGCATTTGATGGGCAGTCCGTATCGCAGCAACATTGTTCATCACACGATGAGGAAATGTCGCATAAGCATGCTATATCGATGTTAACATACCCGAAGATAAAGTCTTTACTGATCCTTGAAGCTGAATAATAAACAGGCATAAAAGTGCTACTATTCTTATTGTGTTCTTGTCAAGCATTTTTGAGTAATTCAAATTTATAAATTAAATCGAGATAATATCATATGTTATGATGCCTATCAAACTATTTTCATAGTTCAATTTCTTGCTTTAATATCGAATAAAATGTGTGAAATCCCAGTCTTCATCATGCAGCATATTTTGTTTTTATTATATATTATTTGATAAAGAGTGATGTTCAGTCGCAACTTCATGAAAATGTTCTCTGTTCGCAAATATCAACTCCCCACTGCAAAAAGTAGGCCTACTATTATTTAGCCGGTAGCGTCACCAGCGATAAGTGGCTGACCAATCAAAGAGCAAATATTGTGGGCAGACCCATTCTTTACATCAGCATCACTGGAATTCTCTTGCTTGCCTTCAGTGACTTCCACACTGGAGATGAAATGATTGGATAGGTTGCAAGACCTGTAGCTCGAACCGTACCTATTCTGTTATAAAGTTCTATGAAAATTGGATCCCAGAAAATGTGCGGAGCGTGAACGAATCGATCATAGAATAATTTGAGTTGCTTCAAAAAATGAATGATCTGAATGCATCTTTCAGTGCTGGCAAGTGATGGCATAAATTTAAATATCTAAATATGATGGA
>Ga0302280_1003110_pt1 | contig 12204 bp, 9 predicted proteins | sample III_Fen_E1_1_FD_198771 | JGI IMG/M metagenome (GOLD analysis project Ga0302280, IMG submission 198771) | Peat permafrost microbial communities from Stordalen Mire near Abisko, Sweden - III_Fen_E1_1 | ecosystem: Environmental > Terrestrial > Soil > Wetlands > Permafrost | place: Sweden: Abisko...
GAATCCACGACCAACATTCATTTCTACATTTACACCATGTTTAATATCATTTTCGTACTCTGCATCATATATTTCATTATTTGATAGGATATATTTTCCAAAGCCATGTTTATTATCATTATCGAACAATCCATCGAATATATGTCCATCTTTATATTTCATCATACCAGATCCATGTTTTTTTCCATTTATGAATTGACCTTCATAAATATCACCATTATTATTTTCTAGAACACCATAACCATCAAATTTACAACTTTTAAATTGCCCAATATATATGCCAGTTGAATAAGTATATTTACCATGACCATCAAATGCATCATTTGCAAAATCACCTTCATAGACATTACCATCAGAAAGCACAAATACACCTTTACCATTTTTTTTATCATTATCAAAATATCCTTCATAAAAATTGCCAGAATTATATTTCATAATTCCCTTACCATATTTCATTCCATTTTTAAATGTTCCTTCATAAGTACAGTTTTTATATGTATATTTACCATTTCCATGAAATTTATCTTCATAAAAATCTCCATCATAAGAAGTCTCATCATGATATGTAATAATTCCTTTTCCATGCTTTAATCCATTTTTAAAGTTACCTTCATAACACGTACCATTGGCATATTTAATATAGCCATTACCGGTCATATTTCCATTTAAAAAGTATCCTTTTTGGAAATCACCATTTGGAGCAATATATGTACCAATACCATTTAATCCATGAATTTCTATAGTATTAGTTTTTATAGAATGTTTATTTCCCATTAAACAATAAATATATAAAAAGAGATCAGATAAATGAAAAAACATCAATTTTTTTATAAAAATCAAAATAAATTAATTAGTATGTTTATGAGAACTTGTACATTTCACACATCTTTCTTGGCCATTAACAGAATTGTAGCAATTATCATTAATACAAAATGAATAATGTGTGGCAAATTGAAAATCATCATCAATTTGTGTCCCCATACAACAATTAATGCATAACTGTTTTGTCATATCATTATCATTATTGCATTTTGGGCAATTATTGCATAATTCGCATACTGTTTTGTCATTTTCGAGAATATTATTGCACGTTCCATTGGAACAGAAGAGACTTGATTTATCATCAGAATAACAATCATTTTGTATCATATTTCCCATTTTTGATAAATTAACAATTAATGGATATTCCAAACATTTAGAATATCAACTTTTTTAGTGTGAAGACACACTTTATGTGTTTCATTTTCATTTGGTTGTGAATGAAATGAGGTTGAATTTAATGTGACATAAACATTTTATCAATATATGGGACATGAACATCATTTGTTTGTTTTAATTGTGATTTAATGTCATGTCTTCTATTTCTATTGGAATTTTTTCTGATTCTTTGAAACCAATGTCTATTTTTGTCTTCATTATAATTTTTGGATCTATTAATGTGATTATTTTTCCATTTTTTCTTGATGATATGATTTTCTGTTAATTTATTTATTGGTAATTGATTTTCTAGTGTATTTTCCATTATTTTAGTATGATATAAATGAATCTTTAATTATTTGTATTTATCAATTTTTTTTGATAAATAATTGTTTCAATTATATTGTGTATAATATTCATAATTTTCGATGAAATCAACATCATACACATATGTTAAGATTATTTTCATAATTGGTTTTGGTAAGTACTTTTTATATTTATGATTTGAGTTCATGATGAGAAATATTATGAGAATGATATTATTTATTTTTATTCTTTTTTCTTTTAGTAACAGTTGTAATTTTTTATTATTATGTGGATCAACACATTTTATATATTGCAGTGAGTGATTGGGAAATTCTGTTAAGAAATCAAATAATTCTGGGAAACACCTGTATATTTTGATTGAATAAATTTGTGTATTAAGTGTTAACCATTTTATTAAACAATTTTGTGTTCCATCTTCATTATAGATTCTAACATGTTTGATATTTGTGAATCTATAATCAATAAGGGTATAATCAAGTCTATCACTATCTAACAATGTACTTTTAATGTATGAATGTGATGATAATAATTTCGAATTTAGTGCATTGGTATCATCTACATAATGTGCAATTTTATATTTGCTTAGAATATCAAAAACATATTTATCTGATCCATTGTTAATGAAAACACTTTTATTATCAAAATTTATGGCAAAATATGTATCATTATTGTTTTCGATAGAAAGTACATTTAATTTCATTTTGTGTGAGACATTACATAACAATTCCAAATTAGATTTATTGATCATATCATTTTTTGAGTAAAATACAATAGATGGATGTATAGTTATTTTTGTTTGTGATTTATTTATGCATGAACATGTTTTATTTTTGATGGAGTTTATTAGTTCATTGAACAATTGATTTTCTTGTATAATGTTCATATATAAATGATGATATGACAAATAATGATATGCAATAAAATAATTAATCAATTTTTTGATAAAAATTGAAATATTGTTAGAAATAATATATGAATATAAGTATAATTAATAATGGATTCGTTTGATAAACTATTGAATAATTCTTTGGGTATATATTTATGCAAGTTTCAAAAGTTATATATGATATGTATGTATTTAAAAAGAATGAACATGAAAATTCCAAAATATTTGATGTACAAGATAGCAAGTTATAATATTGATATGTGTCTGGAAAAATGTATTATATGTCAAATAAATTTATTGTGTAAATATGAAATATCTTTTAGTATTGATTTTAAACAAAATAATATATTGGAGGTGAATTTTCAGAATAATTATTATGTATTGGAATATGTAAAGAATAATATTGGTCTTGTATTGACAAAACATTATAATTATTCACATCAAATTTATGATGGAAGTGATGAGTCTGGATTTTTAGAAATAATATTGGACAATAACCAATTTATATTGGCAAAATATCAGAATATGTATTTTTATCCTGATAGACCAAGCAAGTTATTGGAATATGATGTTAGAGAAGTAGAAATGAAAATTATTTAATACTTGGTGATTTTTTGTGAAAAGTTGAAAAAGAATTATTAAAATATAATAAAATATAAACATGAGTGAATAATGAATACATTTGATCAACTTTTATATGAATCATTGGGTAAACATTTATGTGAGCTTTTTGGAGCAAATATAATATGTGCATATTTAAAAAGAAATAATATCAAGATACCTAGATATTTAATGTACAAGATAATGAAATGTAATATAAAAATGTGTTTGGATGAATGTGTGGTATGTCAAATTTATTTTTTGATTAAACATAAAATATCATTTAAAATGCATGCCAAAGAAGATATTATATTTTATATAGATATAATGCATAATTGTTATTTTAAGAATGATATGATACAAATAAATAATGCTAGATTAAATGTAAATAAATATAATAATCATATGTATAAAAATACTTTGAGTGATAGGATTGCATATACATTTGGCAAACAATATGATATTCAAAATAGATGCACAATCAATTATAATTATAAATTCAATTATAAAATTCATTATGGATTTAATTATGAATTGGAAATAAATATAAATCCACACAACAATAAATTTGAAATAATAAGAAATACTCATCCAATCAAATCAGAATTTATGTCAAATAATGATTATTTGATTCTATTGATGCATTACATGGATAATAAATCGATAGAATGTAATGAATGCGAACAAGACATAAAAATAATAATTAATTAATAAAAAGTTGAATATCAATGTGATTGTTATCTTTATTAATAAAAGTGATTATATCAAATAATATTTATAAAAATTATTTAATATGTTTATAAAATATATGAAATATATGCCATTATTGATTGGTTTTACAAAGATGAATGATTTTAAAGTGATGTGTGCCAATTATGAGAATATTTGTAAATGGATATGCATATTCAAGTGGAACTATTTTAGCATTAATGGTTGATGAATTATATATGAAAAAATGTGATGGTTTATCTACAATGAATGTAATTTTGACAAATGATAAAAATAATATAATATGTGATAAAAACTATGTACATTCAAGTATAAATATAAAAGAGTTAAAAGAGTTTAGGAAAGATGAAAAAATAATTAGAGGAATATTTTTGAGGATGATAAATAAAAAATATGACAAGTTAAAAATTATGAAAATTATGTGTGATGATGTATTGAATCATAGAATTGTTTTTGGATTTGATGAAATGCAAAAAATAACAGATAATCAAATAATAGAATATGTTGGTGATTGTGAATAATATATAAAAAATAATCTCATATAATATTTTTTTATGATTAACATAATTTAAGATAATAAATTAAAATATATTCATATCTATTGCACTTTTTGGTCCAACATATTCAAAATTATTGAAATTTAAATTAGTATAACAGATAGGACAAAAACAAGTGGATTGTTCAATCATCATTTTGTGTCCAGTTTCAGATAATACAAATATAGGAGAACAAGTACTGTTAGATATATTTTTATGTGATTTTATGATATATCCTCCAACATTTGTGGTATCATCAAGAGTGACGATGCATTTATAGTCATAGATGTAACTCATTGGGATTTCAAAAACTTGTAATTTATTTATTTGACTTTTTACTAAATTCCAAACATTTTTATTTTGACCAAAATCTTTTTCTAGTTCATCAGAACAATGAATATATTGTTTAGCAGTAATAGCATTATTTCCCAAAGCCAAGCACAATACATACCACATACTCATATTATTGATTGTCAATCCCAGCATATCTTTAATTTTTTTCATGTAACCATAAAAGTTTTCTATTTTACCATTATTTGACAAAGGTAATTCACCACTTTCCAATCTTTCCAAAACAGTAACCTCTGTATTATTATATTTTTTTTTCAACATAGTTTCTGTTAATTTTCTATATCCAGTAACGTACTTTTCAGGAAGATCAGAAGCAACACATCTAGTCATGATACCCATTACAGTATATATGACAATATCATCCATAAAGTTTATTTTATTAAAAGATCCAGCAATAGCCAATCTGGTGAATTGTCTAATACATTGTTCATTCATTGGTGTTTTGCCGATATAATCCATAGGTAATACTGGAATAACATTATTTTGAACAGTGATTGCAGATTCTTGTATAGTATTTTTTTTATATTTATAACTATCAGTGACAAGATTTTGATGTCCAGAAATAATTTTATTATTGATAGGTAAACTCATGAATTCATTACCAAGACTCATAGCATTTTTACCATTTTTGGACAATAATTGTTGTGCTTCTTTGTATAGATTTGCAAGTTTAGATTTATATTCAGATAATACAATTGCCTTACCATCATTTTCAAGTTTAACAGAATCGGCAAGAATGAATTGCACTATTGATGCATCCATACAGGTACTATTAAACATTTGGCAGAACATTTTCATGACATTTTCCACTATATTTTGCGATTTACCTTTTGTGAGTACCCTAATAGATCCAGATAAATTTTGGATGATTTTAAGTAATTCATTTTCAGAGTCTTTATTGGTTTGTATTAGATCTGATAGATATTTAACAAATTGATTTGTTTTCATTTCGGAGAATATTTTATTTCCGAAAGGGACAAATCCAGGTGGTGGAATAATAGTATTGATATGATGATAACCATTTGGGTTATTTAATGAATAAGATATGAATTCTGTGATATATTTTGTTAGGTTATTATTTTGGATAACTTTGTAGACATCACCACCAGCAGCAACATTTAATACTTCATAATTATTATAGTCCATATTTTTTGCTTCAACAGAGATAATATGCAAATGTACATTATTGTAATTTTTGAACAAATTTTTGATGCTTTCCGCAAGTTTATTTTTTAGTTTGGGTAATATATCACAATTTTGGTATCCAATTTGTCCATCAGTTACAAAATAAATGTGTGTGGCTTCTTTATTATTGATCCATTCATTCGGGATATTATCAAAACCTAGATGAGGAAAAGTTAAACATGTATTAGTAATTTTTGATTTTGCCAAGAAGAATGGTTGTTTTATTGCTTTTTTTTCAACAACGTGAGGTAATTTTAAGAGTCCATTGCCAAAAACTTTATTTTCTGCAGTATTAGAATTCCAAAAGATGATTCTGAATAGATCAGCATTGATATTGCTGACAATAGATTCCATTTTATCAAATACATTACTGGTTCCAAAATTAGATAGGACAGATCCAGATGCATCAATGAGGAGTATGACAGGTGTTTTAATATTAACATCAATAGTTTCAAAAAAAGTATCCATATATAATTAATTTAATAGTAAAAGTATAGATAACATGTATTTTAAAAATCAACTTTTTATAACAAAGATACACTGCTCAGCCTTCAGCCTCATTTCATTCGAAAAGTGATTTTCATAAATTAATGTGAATGACTTTTATGATAAATTAATATAGGAATCTTTTCATCCAACCTTTTAATACAATATTTTCGGGAAAATCAACAATTCTATCTTTATTTGTGTCATGAAGTGTTTTAACGGAGTCAACTGGTTTGATGCCTGTTTTGAGAGCAACAGTGACATGCATTTTTTTACCTTCTTCTCCAAAAAAAGGTAATACAACATCATCACATATTACTTGATTTACTTTGAGTGCCAAAGCATCATCAGAATAGCCAAATCCGGATATTTCTACTTGACATTCTTTTGTATCATATGGTAAGAATACTGCTTCATTATCATTAATTTTTTTGCCAACATAAAGAAGAGTAACATGAAAACCTTTATTGATAATAAGATTTGGATTTTCAGATAATATTTGTTTTACTTGTGGGATATCTAATGGATCTCTTCTTAGAGAAACTCCCCAATATGATGTCATATTTCTTCTGCTGACTTTTGGTGCAGTTACTGTTTCTGTTTGTGGTATTAATATTGGTGTATTAGTATTTTCTGTCATTTTATTAATAAGTATATATTAATAATAAGTGTTTAAGATGAATAATTTTCAACTTTTTAATGAAAAAAGTTAATGTTTGTTTATATGTAATATATACGAACATCAACTTTTTAATGGAAAAAGATGAAAATTAAATAAAATATGAAGATGTATCATATAAAAAATATATTATAATGACAAATATACATAATTATTTTAATAGAGTGGCAAAGATACATTCTGATAGGTTAAATAGGGTAAATTTTAAAAATTTTTATTTAGATAAATTTAAATTTAGTGAATTACTGGATATTGCATTAAATAAAAAATATAAATCAATATATGTTGGCAAATTACATTTATCTGATTATGAATATTTGTGTGAAAAATTAAAATACAATGATTATGTGGATGAGTTATGTATTTGTTTGGAATATTACGATAAAAATTATGAAAAAGAAGAATTATTCAAAAAAATAGATGAACATAATGAAATAATAAAAAGGATAACAGATTTATTGCATTGTAATAAAAGTATCAAAGTGTTAAAAATTAAAAAATCAATGAATTCGCATAAAATTTTAAATGAGTTTTATGATGCAGTTTGTAAAAGTGAAATAGACAGATTAACATTATCGACAATCAATATAAATTGTGATGATTTATGTGATATGATAAAGAGAAATAAGAATTTGATATATTTATGCATTAGACGTAATAATTTTAACAATGAAGAGTTAAATAATATATCAAAAGTAATTTTGGAAAGTAACATAAACAAGGTAGATTTTTCTGGTAGTTTTTTGACAGATAATTTTGTGAATGATTTATTGGACAATAAGAACATTAAGAAAATAGTGTTGAGAGGCTCTGCTGAATATTTGGATTTTAACAAGTTATTTAAAAAGTTGGAAGGTAATACAAGTTTGGAATCATTGAATATATCTAATTATGACGATAATATGATACAAGTTGATAGAATAGAGAATATTACATGTTTGATAAATAATAAACATCTTAAAAAATTGTATATGACAGAATTAAATGATTGTTTGGATCAGAAATTTGCAAAGAAATTAAGTAAAGTGATAAAGAATAATAATATATTAGAGAAATTTGTGTTTACAATAGAGAATGAAAATGATCACATGGATTATGATGACAATCCATCAAATGAATCAGCAGCAATAATAGCAATGGCATTAAAGAAGAATATAAATTTAATAGATTTTGCAAATATACATAATTTGCCAAAATGTTATTCATCAAATAAGATACAAAAGTATATTAAGAGAAATATTGTATTAAAATCAGAATCATTTCAACTTTTGTTATTCATAAAATATTTACCAAATAGTAAATTACCATTGCCGAAATTATTAATTGGAGATATGATAATACCATATTTAAATGTTGTTTTATGTGAGAAAATTAGTGATTGTAATTATAATTATAATTAACAGTGAATATTAATATTTTTTTTAAAGATTAATATTTTGTTTGTATTTTTTTATATTCATTGTGAGGTGAAATAATTCCATATGTTTCATAAAGTGAGACATGCGAATGTAATGAGCTGAGTATAACGAAACACTCTTCGAGTGTCTTTATTGTGACACAGAATAGAAATATATATAGGTGGTACCTGATGATAAAGTATTGATTACAGTACTTATTACCCATGTTGTTGTGGATATTGAGTTTGTATATAAAAGTATGCCATTTATAGCAGCTGATGCAGAAGCAGTATTTCCAATTGATAATATCGGATATGGTGTTGAATCGTATGTTATATTAAAAGTAATTGTCATTACAACTGCATTTGGTGTGGGACTTGATCCAGGTATAAGCGTAATTTTACCCGCATAATCAGTACCAGTGATAGTAATGGTAGGACTTGATCCAGCACCAGGTCCACCTGAAACAGTTGGTGTTCCGGTACTTCCTTTAAAATGTTGTCCTTTGATGACCCCATTTATGATTAAATGATTACCTCCAATGTCACCATTATCATCAATTTGAGTTCCCGCATAATATATTATGAATGATTGTGATGATACGGTTTGCGAATTAGCTGATACGAGTACTGTTGATGATGTGAATCCTATGATAAAAGATTGTACACCATTTGCAAACATCATTACACCACCTACCATGGCACTTGTAAATGTGGTGCCCGATCCGGTAATTGTAGTAGTACTTTGTGATGCAGTTCCAGTTGAATAAGTACTTGAGCCGATAAATAAAGAAGATAATTTTGAATTTATATAATCTAAACCATTTTGAACAGTTGTTGGGATGGTGGCCCAAGAATTTGGAGTAGACGGAGTATATGCCAATGAAGATGAACCATTTGTCGTCCAATTTATGCCTGAACCAGTTGATGATAATACTTGTCCAGATGTACCTTTTGATATAGTGCCATCATATAATGCACCTGTCACATAAATATTATTATTAAATCCGCACACACCATTTGAGTCCATTTGTACACCACCATGGAAAATACTAAATGCTTGAGAAGATACAGTTTGGGAGATATCCGCTGTCAAAATAGTAGTGGATGTAAATCCAGTGATGAGAGTACTAACATTATTTGCAAATACGATAAGACCACCAACCATTGATGAAGTGAAAGTTGTACCAGATCCAGTAATAATAGTTGTTGATTGTGATGCAGTTCCGGTAGAATATGTGGCAGTATTTGTATTGATAAAACCATCAACATTAATGTTTCCAACAACTTGCAATTGATTTATTGGAGATAAAGTATTAATACCAACATAACCAGATGTGCCATTTATCATTAGGTATGGGATAGATCCATTAACTATGGTGAAGTCATTACCATATGAATTAAAGTAACATCTATTTGTGAATGGACTGGCAGTAGCAGAATTACCAAAACCAAATGTTCCTGATATTACAGCAGAACTATTGTAAAAGTCCATAGATGAATATCCCGCAGTATTTGTATTTGTTAATGCGCCGATTCCATGTGAGGTTAAATTTGCATTTACTGTTAATGGTGATGTTGGTAATGTTGTTCCAATTCCTAAATATCCGGTGGATTCTTGGATTCTCATGCATTCCACATTATTTGTAATGAATGGAAAATCAAATGCAGTAGTTGTACCAATTGTTTCTATTGTTGTCACTGCATTTCCACCATATATCCAACTGTTTGCACTTGCTGTTCCGGTGGGTCCAGTGACACCTTGTATACCAGTTGGTCCAGTGAATCCTGTTGGTCCAGTATTTCCAGTGTGACCAGTGGATCCAGTAGCTCCAGTAGCACCAGTTGGTCCAGTAACTCCCTGTATACCTTGAGTACCTTGAGTACCTTGAATACCTTGAGTACCCGTTGGTCCAATAGCACCAGTCACTCCAGTAGCTCCAGTTGGTCCGGTAGAACCAGTCACCCCTTGTGCACCAATAGGTCCAGTAGCACCAGTAACACCAGTTGATCCAGTAGGTCCTGTTGATCCAGTATAACCAGTGGAACCAGTTGGTCCAGTGTTTCCAGTGGGTCCAGTAGCACCAGTAACTCCTGTAGCACCAGTAGGTCCAGTATTTCCGATAGCTCCAGTAGCACCAGTTGGTCCAGTAACTCCTTGAATACCTTGAATACCTTGAGTACCTTGTACGCCTTGTGTTCCGGTTGGTCCAGTATTTCCAGTGGCACCTGTAACTCCAGTAGCACCAGTGGGTCCAGTATTACCAGTGGGTCCAGTAGCACCAGTAACACCAGTAAAACCAGTAGGTCCAGTTGATCCTGTAGGGCCAGTAGCACCAGTAACACCAGTGAAACCAGTAGGACCGGTAGATCCAGTATTACCAGTAGATCCAGTAACTCCAGTATATCCAGTAGATCCAGTCGGTCCAGTATTACCAGTTGGTCCAGTAGCACCAGTATTACCAGTGGCTCCAGTAGATCCTGTATTTCCGGTAGCTCCAGTAGGTCCAGTCACACCAGTAAAACCAGTAGGACCAGTTGATCCAGTAACTCCGGTTGCTCCTGTGGGTCCAGTGTTACCAGTTGGTCCGGTAGCTCCAGTAACTCCAGTTGCTCCAGTTGGTCCTGTGTTACCGGTAGGTCCAGTAGCACCAGTAACTCCAGTTGCCCCGGTTGGTCCAGTATTTCCAGTTGGTCCAGTAGCTCCAGTATTTCCTGTTGGTCCAGTAGCTCCAGTGACTCCAGTAGGTCCAGTTGCTCCGGTGACTCCTGTAGGTCCAGTATTTCCAATTAATCCAGTAGGTCCAGTATTTCCTGTGGCACCAGTAGGTCCAGTATTTCCAGTTGCACCAGTAGGTCCAGTATTTCCAGTTGCACCTGTAGGTCCCGTATTTCCAGTTGGTCCAGTAGCTCCAGTATTTCCGGTTGGTCCAGTTGTTCCAGTAACTCCAGTTGCTCCAGTGGGTCCTGTATTTCCAGTTGCTCCAGTGGGCCCTGTATTTCCAGTTGTTCCAGTGGCTCCAGTATTTCCAGTTGCACCAGTTGGTCCAGTATTTCCAGTAGGTCCCGTAGCACCAGTATTTCCAGTAGCACCAGTATTTCCAGTAGATCCAGTGACACCTTGAATACCTTGAACTCCTTGTGCTCCCGTTGGTCCAGTATTACCTTGTAATCCAGTTGGTCCAATCATTCCTTGGATACCTTGAACTCCTTGAACTCCTTGGGTTCCTTGTTGTCCAGTTTGTCCAATAATTCCTTGTGGACCTTGTACACCTTGTTGTCCTTGTGGTCCAGTATATCCAGTAACTCCTATTGGTCCAGTATAACCAATATTTCCAGTAGGTCCAGTATAACCAGTATATCCGGTAACTCCAGTTGGTCCAGTGGGTCCAGTGTTTCCAGTGGGTCCAGTATTTCCAGTGGGTCCGGTTGATCCAGTTACTCCAGTTGAACCAGTTGGGCCAGTATTTCCAGTGGGTCCAGTAGCACCAGTTACTCCAGTTGAACCAGTTGGGCCAGTATTTCCGGTGGGTCCAGTAGCGCCAGTCATACCAGTTGGTCCAGTACTTCCAGTTGGTCCCACATTTCCAGTAAATCCAGTTGGTCCTGTATTCCCAGTAGCTCCAGTTGATCCAGTGACTCCAGTAGCACCGGTTGGTCCTGTATTACCAGTAGGACCAGTATTTCCAGTAGCTCCAGTATTTCCAGTAGCTCCAGTTGATCCAGTGACCCCTGTAGCACCTGTTGGTCCAGTATTTCCGGTAGATCCAGTAGGTCCAGTATTTCCAGTGGGTCCTGTATTTCCAGTGGGTCCTGTATTTCCAGTGGGTCC
>Ga0302280_1003114_pt1 | contig 12200 bp, 6 predicted proteins | sample III_Fen_E1_1_FD_198771 | JGI IMG/M metagenome (GOLD analysis project Ga0302280, IMG submission 198771) | Peat permafrost microbial communities from Stordalen Mire near Abisko, Sweden - III_Fen_E1_1 | ecosystem: Environmental > Terrestrial > Soil > Wetlands > Permafrost | place: Sweden: Abisko...
AGGTTTGATTTTGACTATCTTGGCGGCATATATCCTCTGGTCGATCAAATGTCGCACCCTGTGAACCTCCGCGAACCCGCCGCTGCCAATTTACCCCAAATCCTTAAACTAATCTTTGAAGCGCTGTATCGGTAGTGAAATACTTTCAGCTGTGAGATTCGTTTAAAATCAAAGCCTAGCATCTATAATCGATTAATAAATCATACGTTCCCTTCAAACGTATTGGGATTTGACAAAATTATCATACCCAACTAACAAGATAAAGCCAACACCCAAGAAAAAAGGAAAATGATTTGACTAAAATTGAAGAAATTAGACTGATAGCATATGATGGATAGAGAAACGTAATATTATTTATTGAAGACAGGTAGATAGATTTATTGTGAAGAGATAAATATATGGAATTATCGCAGTGAAAGTTATATAAACGATAATAAATTAGCAATGGTCGATAAGCATTCGGCACCTGCATTCTCTATGGGGCATCCCCCAGCTCCGCATAAAACAATCAATGAACTTTCGCCTGGACCAGGCGCATATGATAACCTCAATACTCTTTTGACCAATAAAACGGGCACTACACTGTATTTAAAAAGATAAGTAGAAAAACATCAGATGTACGATTTAAACATCAGACGAGCAATGTGCCAGGGCCAGGATCTTATGGTAATTAAAATTACGTACTCTTTAAGAGATAAAGAAGGATCATATCCCAACTGCCCTTATTCTTTCAAGAAGTACATAAAAAAACAAGGATCTCCTACCAGGGCCAGGCTCCTATGACCCTAATTACAAAAAGTTTATGAAAGAAAATAATGGGTTCAAGATGGGACATTCATAAAAAATAGCCGATTTGGCTGGACCACTAAAAAAAATGCCTGGTCCTGGATAATATGAAACTAACAAAAGTACAATGGCTCATGTCACTACAGCCATCATGGGAACTTAGAAAAGAAATGATAAGACGTTAAATAACGGTGCTCCTGGACCGGGGTAATATAACAAAGAAGGGAAGAACACCAACGAATTTACAATGAAATCAATACCGAAAATGACATTTGGAAAATCAGGCCGTTCTCTTTCAACAAGCAATTTGGTGCCTGGACGTAGATATGACTTGATTTAGCTGGAGCTTACACATATGCTGATAAGATAACAGACGGCATTAATAAATCCAAAGGATTTAGCATGAGTTCAAAGCTTCCTTTAAAAAAGCAGGGAGCTGATAAGTTACCAGGCCCAGGGTCATAGTAAAATATTTGATATTTAGCAACATGGAGTAATTGGATAAACTTAAGCATAAAATAGTGTCCTTTAGTGTCGGTAAAGCCCAAAGACTTAAAATATAAAACTAAAAATAAATCATGTCCACTCCTGGACCTCAGAACTATGCATATAACACCTTGGGCTATGAGTTAAAAAATTGTATTTTTGGTAAATCGAAAAGGAGTAGTTTAGCAAACTAAAACTCTCTACCTGGACCGGGAGCTTATAATGCCAAACTTTAAAGCACCCTTCCACAGTTTTCAATTCCTAAATCAAAATCAGGGTGGATAAAATCATCAAGTACTCCAGGTCCCGGATCATACTAACCAAAACTTGAGGAAGGCAATAATAACAGTATCACGTTAAGTAAAGACTAGAGAAGGCCATTCTATGATTAAAAAAAGAGCATTCCCGGACCAGGATCTTATAATTATACTATAGACAAGCAATCTAGCGGTTTTAAGTAAATTATTGACGATATAGAATTGGTAATGAAAAAAGAGGATAAACTAAGAATGTAAGCATTCCTGGTCCGGGCAACTATAACATCCCATCGACGATATCCAATATTCCAAAATACAGTCATTGATATATTCAACGATCTTTCCATAATAATTACCTAAACTATCACCTTTATTTTTGTAGATATCTTTTCAATGATAATTGAGTAAAAATATGTGGAATTTAAAAAATATGATCATTAGTATGTCTACCTCTTGGCTCAGCACTTTTCCATCATTCTTTTATTGAGTGCTAGTAAGTCTTTTTCAATAATTTCGTTGTTTAAGTCGCAATTCGTGTGATAAAATTGTTGCAGTTTATAGTTCAGCTCTTTTACGATAATACTAAGCCTTTAATTTTATGATAATAATTTACAAAAGCGAGGCTTCAGTAAATTTAATTATCTCTATTTTGAATTGCCTGGCAATCTCAGTTATTGCTATTCCTGATATTTCATTTTGAGCTGACAAAGTTCAATTTATTTCTATGCCAATTTTTGTCTGCATTCATTGAGTAAATCTTTAGCCGCAAACAATTGTTCCTTTGTTTTTTATTCTGCGGAACTGGACGTTTAATGGAGTTCATATTTTTCCCTGATTTAGGTGGTTTTCTAATCGATCAACTTTCCTTCTAATGTTTGAGTGCAAATAAGAGATTCCAGTTATCTTATCTTTTTAAGATGATCGTTGGATAAGGAAATATACTGATTTTTCAGTTCGATATGCTCATTTATTTAATTCTTTAAACCTTCATTTTAATGTGCCAATTTTCTTATTTGATTATCTTTTACTGTTATTTCTTTTGTCTTTGCCTCCACTTCTTTAGTCAGAACGTTTACAGTTGTTTTTAACTAATCTCTCCTTTTGTCGTTGCTTTTATCACTAAAATTATTCTTCTTGTCAATCTATTTTTTGAGCTATTCTTCATTTTCTATCATTTATCTCATTCGTATTTCCACTGTTCTTAAATTATCCTTAAGATCACTCACTTCCTCGGATAGCTATCTGATAGCGGATTCCTTCTGATTTATATCTTTTAAATATTCCTTCTGCTCTTTGTTTCTCAATTATTACATTTTAAACAATGAACTTTGATCAAGAGTGGCTGCATTATGAAGTTATTTCAATTGGTCTTATTTTTGTCGAAGTATCTAACTAATCCCATTTATCTTAATTTCATAATTTTAAGTGGTTCGCTTTTATTTTTATTTGAGATTTGATATGATCTGATTAAGTTATTTTTCTTCACATTCAAATTGACGTATTTTTAAATTCAACAGCTTTAGGTTAGATTGATGATCTTATAATGACTGTTGGTATTATTCATTTTTTTTACTTTGATTGTTTCTCAAATTAATGATAATCTGTTCTTTAGTCTTGAGCTACTATTGTATCTTTTTGTGTTTTTATTAATAGAGCTTTTATATTTGTTCCTTCTCGCGCATTAATCTTTGATTGACCTCATAACTATCTTTTGCTTAACTCATTAAACAATCGATTCTTTTCTTCATATTGTCACTTAAAGACATATTGGATTGGAGCTGCATTGTAATTTCTTTGATTTGTCCCTCCTTTCTCTCCAGTTATTTGTTCTTCTCGATTAGGAAAGCCTCTTTTTGAAATAAGTCCGTCTTTATCTTCGATAGATCATCTTTAAAAATCGAATGATTCTCTTTCCTTTCATTAAAAGTGCTTTTTTCGTAAGTAGACATATTCCATACTTATTATTAGTATTTATTTGTGCTTTTTTCATTTGTCCTCGATATATTCTTTTAGATCTATTCAGACAACCGATTGAAATACCCATACTTGATCGAATCCTTTTTTTCAACTCTCATTTTAGCATTTAGTTGCTCGTTTATACTAAAGTTCTATGATTTTCTAGCATTGTCAATTTAGCAAGCTGATTTTATATTCTTATCGAATTCAAAATTTTGTTTGGAATGCTGATATGGCTTTTGGTCTCGTTTTACGGCATAATACTCTTCGAACTAAGGAGAAGGCGACTGAATGAATGTTTATTTTTGATATTGATTTATCAAGGCCTTAGGCATTGATACTTTTTTACCAACTGAAATGCCCTTCAAATGCTATTTAGAGGATGGCTGGTTTGCACTTACAGGATATTCTCTTAAAGGTAAGCCAAGCCTCTATGTATTGTGATAAGGATATGCTTTTGGAGTGACGATGGGTTCTGCCAATCCGTTATTAGTTTATTTAGGGACAAATGTTTGAAACTGTCTTTTAATTTGCTTGTCGTTTTCTAGCAGACACTTCACGGGTATGATTTTATGCTGACTCATATGCTCTCTCATATAATATTTATAGTTAGACCATTATCTTTATTCATAAAATTGCAATAAAATAAATAATTTACCAATAATCATAGTTTTATCATCAGTGCAATCAAGTCAATACCTTTCAACTACATCTTTAACTTTTCGATAATAAATTTATTATATCTTTGTTCATCGTTGTGATTTGTAATTTGATTGCTAATAATCGAGTTTATCCTTAATGATGAATTGATTTCTATAATAAATTATCAGAGATGATATATCGCCCAAAAAATAAAAATACAGAAACTTTGACTTCTAAAATTTACAAGTAATAAAAAGGAAAAGAAGTTTTGGGTTCAAAAAGAGTCATTCCAACAAAACCTTCTGGAATTCGCTTCAAATAAATTTAAATGGCAACTACAGCTAAATCCGATCCTGAAATCATCAACAGATTGTAGAGGCACATTGAATATCTGTAAAAACAATTAAAAGCGTGTGACTAAGCCATCATGAGAGCAAATTCCATAAATGACAGCATGAAAGAATCAATCAGACAGAAAGAACTTGAAAACAGAAATTTATTTAAATCGATTGAGTCATATCAGGAATCGATAAAATCGATATCGGCTAAATTCGAAGAGCTACAGTCCAATTACGATAATTTGAAGTTGCAATAAAGCATGGATGGAAGAAGTGAGGGAGTTTCTGAACAGAAAGAAGGACAGAAAAAGATAGAACTTAAACATCGTCTCTATAAAAAAGGTAATTATTCTGCTGCTTTCTTACCTGCTGCTTTTGGATCAGCTCAAAAATTTGAAAAACACAAAAAAAGTCAATACAACCTTGTCCTTAAGGAAGAATAAATTGACGAGGTTGAGTCTAGCAGGGTTCTACTGAGAAATCCAATGAGTGGCTATCTGATTGATGAATGGCAAAAGAGTACTACATAAAAGAATATAAAATAAAAGCAATTATCTCTACTTGAAGTCAAGGTCATGAATTTGAAAAAGGAAATAGTAAAACACTAAAAATAAATGGAAAGACTAAATGCAGTTATTATTTAAAAATAAAAAAAGGAGAAGCATTTGAATTTTTAACTGAATAACGGTAAAGATAAACTCAAGAACAGTCAAAAGGAAAATAAATTTATACTCGACAAACTTAAAGGGGCCTAATAAAAGATAGTCTAGTTAACAGTACTACTGAAATAGAAAAAAGAAATCACCGCAATTGAAACTGCAGGAACAGCAGGAACTGATAGGACCGTATAAATGAATGAGGATGATAAATTTTATAACCACTCCTCAATTGAAGAAATAAGATCGATGATAGAAAGGATTAACTATAATCTATAAATCTAAAATTGCACAGTCGATACTTGGATAGATCCACAATGTAAGTAATAAACAGGCATTCAAACATCCTAGGATATCATTTCCGTCGCTAATGCAAACTAGAAAGTTATTTCTTTATAAATATTAATTCGCTAATTGCAAGATTAAATTCTCATGAAATAACTATAATACAAAACGAAATTGGATGAAGAAAACCAGCATTTTTAATAATAAATCAAGGAATATATTTAGGCCATTGAGGAATATAAGTTTAAGATTGAAGAATATAGTTTTATGGTTCGCCAATATGAAGCAGAGAGGGATAATTGGATAGAAATAGAAAAAAATAAAAATCCTGAATAAAATAAAATAGAGAAAATAGTCAAGAAAATAAAGTTGGTCGACGCAAATGCTCAATGCGATATTGTCCCTTCTGATTTTTGCGATTAGAGAGAATAAATTTTATAAAAAGCCAAAATTCTAATTGAATTTAATCAGGAGCAAGCAAATACCATTAAACAGCTAAATTGTTAAATTTAGCGAATGAGAGAAGACAATGAGGAAAAATATGCAGAGCCTACATCTTAAAATGTTGATGAGACTGAAACAATAAATACAAAATATTTATCAGAGGACAAATAAAACAAAGACAAGGATTAATAATACTTCAATGACGAAGTAGTTAGCATAGACAATGCAAAATAGAGTGAATAATAAAGTATATTGTCCTAAAAAATTAAAAAATTAAAATAAGAAAGGGATTATTTTAGTGAATGCTACAGTTAAGCACTAACCAACTTCAAGAATATTTAATTAGAATATCAAAGATAGACCAGTAAAATAAAGTAGGAACAAGAGGAAAAATAAAGATAGGTCAATGATTTATTAAATGAACTTGCAGAAAAAACACAATAATTACATCGCTTGAAACAAGAAATATAAGATTGCGAAACAAAGATTAAAGTCTATTAGGACGATGCCGATGGATATAAACTTCAAATTCATGAGTTGAACGAACTCTGCAGAACTTTACAAATGCATTCCTGATTGTTTTCTTTAGATATGCCCAATATAAGTATATCACAATATTCAATCTTATTTAAGTATCAGCTATCAACTGGAGCTACAGTCTTAAACTCCTTTGCCAAACCAATGACACCGCAGGCAACACAACTGCCTGAATTGCCATTAATTGCAGATTCAGCATTTTTTGAGCGTCCTAAATCGTCTTAGTTGGCACAAACTACTACTGATCGACCGACGATAGAGTATTATCCATATAAGTTAATTTGTTGGTCAGCAAAACACATATATGAATTTCCAAAGGGATCTGCCAGTAAATTTCCTAAATCACCAGCATGTCTTTCTTAACTGAAAGGACTTCCATGTTTTTTGTTGTTGGGATTATAATGTGAGCCAGCTGTTTTGCAACCTTGAGTTAAATCTCCGAATTAGTGTATATGAATTCCATGTTTTCCATTAGGAGTAAGACCTTTAAGAGAACAAGCAATTTTAACAGGTGAGTTAATATTATCTTGACTGAAAGATGCAAGTCCTCTGGCGTTGGATTAACTGGGATATAAGATACAAATAGCATGTCTTTTTGTATCTGGCGCATTGTTATCGTCAAGAAAAATTGGTGTTAGTGATGACACTGCGGCCAATAAAGTAATTGATTTCCTGAGCATAATTATTATTTATGAAGATAAATGAATCTTTTGTTGATTTCATTAAAATCATTCCGAAGAATGCAAATTATTTAAGATGATCATATGAATGGTTTATTTGAATGTATGATTGATATTCATCAATGGCCTTCGCTTCCCACTTGCATTTATAGCTCAGTGATTCTCCTTTGCAGGCCAAGCAGCTGCTGCTGGAGAGCTGTTTTTTCACCTTTGAGTGAGGTGATTTGCTGTTGGATACGGCTATTTTCTGCCTTCTGAAAGTTAAAATGTCGTTTCCTGTGTAAGTTGCATTTTACATTTCTTCTTATATGCGCACCAGTTCGTTTGACAGACTTTTTTTGACATCAGCAGTCTTCATGGTAAGCACTGATTCAAGCGTATCTTTCTCGCTTCTCAAAATTTGCACTTCCTTTTTATGATTGTTGAGTTCGTTGGAAATATTTTTGATTTGTTGCTGGATGAAAGGAGAAATACTTCGAGAGTTTGCAGTTTACCCTTGAGGGAAGCTGGGTTGGAGCCAAAGCTATTGCCTGTATCGTTCATCTTGCCAATAAAATATTATCAATAAATCGAATGCAGATATTCATCAATATTTCTTAATTTGAGATGAAAAAGATAATGCAAATGGCAAGATCAACATAATTATGAAACTAATGAAATCAATAATTATTGCTCCTTTTCATTCTTCGATAATGGACAGCGCAAGTCCACAATGCCAGCATTTTATAAAATAATCTCGCTTTCCACTTTTAATTATTGAAATATCGTTTATGGTTATTTCTGTTTGACCTTGGCATTGCTCACATTGGGCATACCACTTTCCATCTCTTTAAATTAAATTACTCTCCTAAAAGTATCTACTGTTACTAATTTCCTAGCTTTTTAGCTGTGATTTTAACTTCATATCGTAATCCTTTCTGAGATCAGCATTGGAAAGGATTCGATACGCCTCAAGTAATTCGATTGTGGCCTATTTATATTAATTAGCTTCGTTTTGATGCTGAAATTTATCAGGGTGAATTTGCTTGATTAGAGTCCGAAAAGACTGAACTATCTCAGTTTGCAAACTATTTTAACTGATCCCCAGTCTTTGGTAATAATTATTTGTGGTCATTTCAACAATACTTTATTATTTTTAATATTATGTTCTAAGCCATTGTTTGGTTGGCTTATGATTACAAAATGATCATTCAACTCTTTCGAAGACACAGTTCTAATCAAAGAAAACCTCATGTATTTCGTAGTTGGTGAACTTGACTTCGTTCACGATGCCCTCTCCGAGCAAAGCATCTACTTTTTCTCGTTTATTGTCAAAGAAGGCGTTGCTGATACCAAAATTGCTGAAAACTTTATCTTCTCCGTTCCTAATTCTTATCTCAGCGTTTCCTATAATGAAGAAATACTTATCATATACCATTCCCCTTATAATTCTAGTATCATTTGGATCTCTTCTTGGATTGTTCTGCAAGTTGTTCAGAGTGTAGAACTTAAAGTTATTAAGCGAAATTATCAATCCTTCCTCTGTCATGGGAGTCTTTTCTTGCAGAATACCCGAATAATATCCAGCAAAAAGTGCATGAGGCGTTTCAATAATGAGAACCAAATTGCTGTGACCATCAACCAACTAATGAAAGTTTTTGGATTTATCCTTTTTGTACTCATACAAAATTCTTGTCTTTTCGATAAACATGTTCATGTGTTGCTAAATGGTTGTAATCAAGTATTTTTTTTATTGTTTTTTAGTCTCCAAAATATCTCCAATGAAAAAAGTCCTCTGCTATAGAAAAGTAGAAGTGTACTTATTGGCATTTCTTGATTTTTATTCTTCTAGCTCAGTCATTACAGACATTACTAACTATTTTTGCTATATTAGTTGGGATTATAGCTATTGCAGTTTGTTTTTCAACACTTAATTTTATCCTCTATAATCCTTTAATTTATACTCCATTTATCTTTGATTAGATAGGAGTTGTTCGACTGTGTTTAAACTTTATTTTGATTTTTATAATTCATTAATCTGATTTTAGAACTTGATCTTGATATTTTCCAATTATTTTTGTATTTCTTCCTTTTCCTGAGTCAACTTCTATATGTTTAAAATATATTATATTTATTTTTATTTTTAACTTAATTTATAGCTATTTACAAGCTACTCTAGTTTCGCTATTTAATTTAATTGACCTTAGATCTGCTTATTTTTAATATTTGAAGATTCAGAAGTCACGGTAATTTCAGACAGGCGTTTTTGCGAATCCGCTAACTGTTGTTTTAAACGAATAACTTCATTTCTGTTAAATTACAACTCTGACATTGTTTTTTTCCATTTTTATTCATTTTCAAAATCATATTTCGAAGTGACAGAAGAAATTGAAGGAGAAACTTATAATTTTTGGCAAATGGAAGAGATATTCTTATGCATTGCCTATATTGCTTTATGCATCGGGTTAAGTTTCATTTCATACATTTCGTTTTGAGTCTTTAACCTCTATTTTTACAACGCTAAAGTGTGAATCCTTTCGTTTTTTAATTATATTTCATGCCTCAGATTATATTCAATTTTAACAGACCCTTCTTTTACTTCAGAACTGGATTCGTCTTCATGTATCTTTCTTTTTTACAGTAGTTTTACTCGTTCTATAACTTGTTCCAATTTTTAACAAACTTTAGAATCTATTTAGCGAAGTTTTTTTTTATTATTTTCAAAGATTTAATTATCCCGTATAATTCCTTAATTGATGAGTTCTTAAATCTTTTAAAGGAAATAAATAAAGCTTAAGGCTTAAAACTTTAATTGTTTTTTTACTTAAATTAATAAATGATAGGGCTGATGCATTTATTCGACGATGCTGTCAGTTGAGTTTTGATTAATGGAAGTCAGTAAATATTTGCCAATGGACTTGAAATTAATGTCTATAATTTATTGCTATATCTTCTGATACTCCGTAAAATCAGGAATGTTATCGATACGATCTATAAGTTGGTTGAGCTAATGTTTATTAGTATTTACATCTCTTTCCAACTACCTCCTAAAATCAAAAAGATGTTAGGATTATTCTTTTTACTCTGGCTGTATGTCGACATTAATCTTTTCTTCACGCCTTTGTACAGCCCGTTTTTAGTATCCTGTTTGAGGTAATTTAGCTTGGGGTGATTTGGGCTATATTGATGGCTTTTTCTCACTTTTTTAATCTTCGCAACAATTCATACAAAAGTTTATATCTTACTTTTTATAGATTTTTTATTAGGATATTTCATTTATTTACAATTTTATTTAAAATAGTGCTCACAAAAGATCTGTGTTTGAATGAGGATAAAAAATATACATTAACAGTAGAAATTGGTCATACCTTAAGTTCCGACCATAACTTACTCGGACCGAAGGTATAATCAAGATTATAGTTGCCATTCAACTGTAAATTCTCTACTTACTCGTTATTAACTTACAATTTAATATGATTTTTCAGACTCATTTTAAAATTGTTCTATTAAAATTATGAACTCATTTTTCTCCAAGAGTATTTTTCAGCAGCGCTTTTTCGTATCAATTTTAATTGTCTTGTATTCCCATATTCCTTTAGACCTATAGAAGGCTTCTTGGAAGAGAATTTCAGCAAACTTTCAGATTTTTTTTATGTTTTCGGTGTCAGAATATGCAATCTTTCACGCGGATCCGAGTTAGCTGAAGGGTTAGGAATTATAAGAAAGCGCATAACTTCTTCGGAAGGTGAAGTAATGATAATTTTTTTGCTAGATTTTTTTCGTAGAGTAGGACTCTGCTGTGGAAGCTTCATCATTTATTTTCGATTTGAGATTTAATATATATTCAATGATAATAATATCAGATATCTAAAATAAGAATTTCAATAAAATTAAGCCAAATGGAAGAGTATTTAATCAATGCCTATAACATAAAATATATGAAATCAATTATCCTTTATCATTATTGTCTCTTCCTATCTCGCTTCCACTGCAGCCGGTAATATTCCTTTTGTTGTCTAAGTTAATTTAGCTTAATTTGATATAATCCCAACACTTTTTCCAGTTTGACTAAAGTTGAACTGAATTTATCATTTTTTTATTTTTAATGATCCATATAATTTTTGTTTGTTTAAATACTTGAATTAATCTTTGTTTTTGAATTTTTCTTTTTTTATTTTGTTTGGCATTTCACATTCTTCTTTTCTTTTTTAGCTTAGACTTTCCTATCTTTTAACTTTATGTTCTTTGATGATTACTGCTTGCCAAAAACAAAGATATTTTTATGATTTTTATCTTTCCAAAAATAATTTAAATCATAACTGTCATCAAGACTATTATTTTTTATCTTTTTGTTGATGAATGAATCATGGTTACTTGAGAACTACTTTTCCTACTCTATATTTTCCAAAAAATTGCTATTTCTCTTCTCATTGATGGACTTAGAGGGAAGGCTAAGCTGTTTAACTTATTTTCTCCTACTAGAGAAGTTAATGTTTTTTTGATGATGATGATATACTTTATTTTCCTTCAATGGTTCAATCCAGTGTTTCCTTTGATTTTCAGAAAGAAGCATGAATGTTGACAGTTAGCAGAGTAAATTCAATTGATTTATTATTCTTCATTTTTTCAGTTATTTAAATTTGAAAGTCCATCTACTCCAGTATTTAATAATTTGGATAAAATAACACTGAGAATATTAAAATTTGAAAATCAAATAATTTATATCAGTCAAAGATCATTTCTGTTGAAACAGCTTCATATTTATCTTTTTGACAACTTTGCTTCAATTCATTAAAGAGTTCCTTTAGACTTTAAATAGGAATATTAGGGCCCTCTATATTGGAAATGAGGCTTGGTTTTTTAGAAATAATGCTGATTCCGCCGAAAATGTCATCACTGTCACGTAATTACATTTATTCCTGAGATTTTCTCTTTTGCTATGTTCCCAATTTTTTAATATGCTTATTCACAATCTCATTATCAGATAACCCTTGATTTTGACTCCAAGGAATACGAATAGTTTTGCAACCATTAAATCCTTTTATCTTTTCCAAATTATGACAAAACTAAGCCTAAATTATTTTAGTGTCATGAGGGTGAAAATGATCTTCTGGCATTTAATTTTTAATTTAATGATTTTTAAAATTAGCTATG
>Ga0302280_1003115_pt1 | contig 12199 bp, 8 predicted proteins | sample III_Fen_E1_1_FD_198771 | JGI IMG/M metagenome (GOLD analysis project Ga0302280, IMG submission 198771) | Peat permafrost microbial communities from Stordalen Mire near Abisko, Sweden - III_Fen_E1_1 | ecosystem: Environmental > Terrestrial > Soil > Wetlands > Permafrost | place: Sweden: Abisko...
AAGATTCATTAACAAAGTGCCGGATCCTGCCGATGGATCATAACAAGTCACATTCTGGACTCTTATCCCCTTTTTTTTTGGCACTAAACAACGCGCCATGATTTTAGCTACCGCATGAGGTGTGAAGTACTCAGCATACTTACCTCCACTGTTGGTGTTGTAGTCTTTAATCAGGTATTCAAAGATAGTGGCGTAAAAATCAAACTTCTCGTTAAAGATATGTTCAAAGCTAAAGCCTGTGAGCTTATTCACAATGGCTTTGCAAAAATCATCGCGTTTTTTAGTGACGTGTTTACTTAGGTTTTCGAATAATACAATTTTTTCGCCGCCATCAGTCAGAACTGAGAAGATATCACTATTATCACGGGCAATTTCAACTAATGTGTTATCGAAAATGTCGGCAAAGTTTGCTTCGTTTTGCCTAGCGAATAGTGTTGAAATAAAATGGTCTGAACTGATACGAGCAGTACTTGGGCTTAGTTGCATCATTAGCTTTTTGTATTCATCGTCATTTAGGGTTTTAAGAGCATCTTCCCAATTTTTTGCATGGCCGATGCCTTTGTCTAACTGTTTTATTTCATAGACGAATTTGTCGTTCAGGAATTTATACAAAAATACCTGTGTGATAATTTTATATTCATTGCCATCGTTACCTAGGCCATAATTGGCACAGACACTTTTTAGATCATCGATAAGTCTTTTGGTTTGCTGTGCAAATTGTTGTGTTGTCATCATTACATCCTTTCAATAAATAACCTGCAAACAGGTTTAAGGTTTAGGTTATAGACTGGCTGCTGCCGTCCTACCGTAGTATTCGTTCATGTATTCTTTCACTATTAGTCCGTTAATTCGTTTTGCTGCGACTGCCGTTAAAGGAATATGCTGTTTGGTTTCGAATTGGTCGATAATAATGCCACTAACCATTCTTTCAACATAGTTCTCGTTTCCTAACATTTTTGCATTCTGTTGTATTTGGTTGTCTACTTCAGCTTTCAAGCCTTTAAGGGCTGCAAAGAGTTTGCTTTCGCTATCCGTTAATGGATCTTTTTCCATTAGGCGCTTATGCAAACGAGCGTATTTCTCATCGTTGTCGTATTTGGCTCTTAATAGCTGGTTTCTACGCTCAAGCTCTTTGGATCGGTAGTATATATCGTTTAGATCTTTAATATTGCTTTCCATCTGTTCTTTAGTAACTTCACTTAGGTTTTTCTTTTTAAATAATCGCTCCAGTTCTTCTCTCAGGGAAACAAATTCTGGGTCTTTAGGATCAAAATTATCGCCTAGACTTTCGCGTGTCCTTTGTAGGATGTCTTTTAACTCATCAGCTAGAATCATTTCCTTTTCGTCAATTTTGGTGAAAGCAAATATAACGTCTTCTAAAGCAACATTAAGCAGATTTGAAGCATCAACATTGTTTTCTAGCGCTTCTTTGGTATTGATAAGTGCTAGACGCCTATCAGCCTCTCTTGATAATACAGTGAGAGTTTTAAAATCCAGCCTTTCAAGCATTTCATAATCGCCTGACAGACGAATAAGATTGTACAGACTTTTGGCATTGTTTAAAGCTCGTGTGATTTTTAACATTTCACTACGAGAATTGATCTGTGAAATTTGATTGGAAAATATTTCGGCATTAACAGTGTCAAAATGGAACAAAATCTCTTTGATTTCATCTATTTCTTTTTGAATTTCTTCTTGTGACTTAAACAAGTTGCTATAATGCTCTATTTCATCACCTAGTTCAGACTGCAACTCTTGAAAATAGTTTCTATTGGTTTTTTCAAATTCACTTTCTATGTCAGCAAAGTCTACAACATAGCCATAGCTAAAATTGTTATAGGTACGGTTTACTCGTGTGAGTGCTTGCAACAGGTTGTGGGCTTTAATCACGCGCCCTATGTAGAGTTTCTTAAGTCGCGGGGCATCGAAACCCGTAAGCAGCATTTTAAAAACAAACAGCAGATCAATGTTACCTTCTTTAAAATCTTCAACTAACTTTTCACGCTCTTTTTTAGTGCCTATATCATGCAAAATAACAGCAGCGCTAATAACTCGGTTGCTTTGTAACTTTTCGGCATATTTAGCTTGGAATATATCATACATCATTTTAGCTTGTTCTGAAGAATCACAGACCACCATACCACCTATGGTGTTATCATTGAAAGATATACGCGCTCGTTCAAAGTCTTGTATGATGTAATCCAGCATTGGTTCAACAAATTTTTTATGTGCGTAAACAAATGTTTTATTGCCACTTCCTTTTAAAATCTCGGTTTCTCTATAGATAGCTGCCAGTGCTTTTTTCAAGTTGTATTTATAGCTTGTTTCGATATCTTCGCGAATTAAACGCAACGTATATCCATCTTTAATGGACGCATTGTAATAGTACTTGTGAATGTAGCCGCCAAACAACGACTTAGAGTTGTATTCTTCACCCAATAGCGGTGTGCCAGTTAAACCAAGTTTAATTGCATTGCGATCGGCTTGTTCCAAATTGGCTAAAAAGCTACCCTTCGGATTATAGCTACGATGTACCTCGTCTAAAAAGAATACTCGTTGAATATTAAGATTGTAGTCGCCGCTTTTGATCACATTTGGGTCATCTTTAAACTTTTGGATATTGACGACAGTGATTTCGGCTTTGCCGAGGTTGTTATGTATAGCGGCAGGTTTTTTAATGTCTGCTGCAAAGTCTTCTCGCGAATCAATATTGTGTACGACTAATCCACGAGCTTTAAATTCTCGTCCTGCTTGAATAAGCAAATCTATCCTATCGACAATAAAGTAAAACTTGGCGATTACATTCTTACTTTGAAAATAGTTTGAGAGATATTTTACATTGTAGTAAGCTAACGCAGTCTTACCACTACCTTGAGTGTGCCAAATAATGCCTTTTTTAATACCTTCTTCGAGCTTTTGCTCTATCGCTTTAGTTGCGAATAGTTGCGGATAGCGCATTATATGCTTCTGTATACCTTTGCGCTCATTAACATAGGCCAAACCAAATTCAAGTATAAAAGCAATTCGTTCATGCTGGAATAAAGAAGTGCAAATACGATTTGTTGGGGTATCTGGGCTTTTGTTATTAGCAAACTCTGGAGCTTGTTTTATGCTCAGCAGGTTAGTATCTTTTAGCACTGCGGTTTCTTCGTCATCATATACCACCGAAAGCAAAGCATTTAAATCAAATACCTGTTCCTCTCGAAAATAATTGAATGTGGGCTTTTGGTATGATGCAGTAGCATAAAACGCCCCCTCAATAGGCATTGGCGAGCTATCGTCATACTCCATGTTATTAGAGAACACCATTAGCTGAGTAATATTTACAAATTTTTTAAACTTATTATTTTGAAAGCGAGTTTGAATTCGCTTATGTTCAGATAATATACCATCGCGGTTGTTTGGTATTTTAACTTCTATAAATGCGATTGGCAGTCCGTTAATTAAGAGAGTAATATCTGGCCGAAATTCTTCCTCATCCTTTTTGTAGGTTAGTTCGGTGACAACATTAAATGTGTTGTTGTTAAATTTTTCAAAATCTATGAGGCGTATACCAGATTTATCTATAAGCTTTTCATAGAAGGCTTTGCCGAGGTCTTCGTTCTCAAGGGTAAGTGAAATGTCTGCGAGATATTGCTGGGCTTCTAGGTCGTTTAGTGCAGGATTGATGCGCTTAATACTTTGCAAAAAGATGCCTGTAAAAATGTTTGTTGATTCATCCCGTGTTGCCATTGGGTCTTTTAGAGACAAATAACCGTATCCAAGCCGCATTAAATGCAGGATTGTGGGTATCTTCACTCTTGAATCTTCGTTAAACTTCACCTTTTATAGTACCGCCTGGGTATACCTAGTATCCCCTAGAACACCTTTAGTTAAAGGTAAGTATATTACATGAACTGACTTAAAAAGGATATGATTAAGCAAAGATTCAGCCAGTTTTTGGTGCAGATGCACTCTATTAAAACGTATGACTTTTCGCTTTAGCTGTACCGATAGTAGTACCAATTAGAATGCACTTTCATAATATTTATATATATCAAAGATATAGGGCTATGGTTCAATTCCCGCCGCCCCAGTTTTAAAACTAACTATGATTTAAAAACTATTCTACAACCTAGTGCTTAATGAATTATTGTTCTATGATTTTTATTTTTTTCTTGTAGCATTTCATTGTTCTGCTCTGATTCGTCATTAGCGAAACTTTTCATTGTCAATGGTGTTAGTTGAACATTTGCACCTAAAGAGTAAACAAGCCATTTACCATTAATTTTTACCATCTCAATGATAAGCGGAAAATATACACTATCTTTTCTTATAATAATTGGCTTAACAGTTCCACTTTTCAATCCTATCTCATGATCTCCTAAGTTTTTTATTTCTTTAATATCAAATATTTGATGTTGTATTAGATATTCTTCAAAACCCAGCCTATCGACAAGTGCCTTAAAGTCTGGAGTTAGAATACTATAAGCAACATCAAACTCTCGATTTTTAAGCGCAGATGTAAATTGGTGTGCAGCTTTACGCAATCCGGAAGATCCCACGTACAGCAACACAAAAAACAAAGTTATAAAACCAATAATTGACGCCACTACAACCAAAAACGTACTCATAACACACTCCAATACTGTTTCAATTTTATATATCAAAAAGGTGCATAATTATTTGTATCTTTTAAAAGTATACTCATGAGCCTTGGGTTGATAAATATTTTTTCTTTACCAATTTCTTGCATTTGCAAAACATTTATACTTGCTAATTTTTTAAGATATTCTGAAGCAGTTTGTCTCTTTGCAATTGCTGAATCTACCACATTCGATATTCTACAATAAGGTTGCATAAACAGTAGATCTACAAGTTCTCTTGTATATATTTTGGGGAGATTGTTTTTAACATGTCTTCTTGTTTCCTCCATTAGAATAATTATTGTTCTAATTTTTTGACTAGTCCATTTAGAAGTTTCTTCGATGGCATTCAACATGTAAATTATCCATGTTTCCCAATCTTCTGATAAAGTTACATTTAATAAATATTTGTAATAATCATTCTTATTAACAATAATATAGCGGCTCAAATATAAAATAGGGATCGTTAGCAAATTTTGCTCGATAAGATACAAGGTATTCAAAATCCTTCCAGTCCGACCATTACCATCTGTAAATGGATGTATTGCTTCAAACTGGTAATGTCCAACTGCCATTTTGATTAATGGATCAATTTCATTTTCCCCATGCAAAAATTTCTCCCAATTGCTCAATTTCTCTCTAAGTAAGGACTCACCTACAGGAGGTGTATAAATAATTTCTCCTGTAGCGTGATTAGTCAACGTTGTACCTGGCACCTTTCTTACTGACATATCTATACCACGTAAGGTTGAACATATCTGTTCTGCTAATACCGTATTTGATGGGCGACTTTTTATTTTTTCAAACGCTTCCCTTAGGGCTGTTCGATACCGTAGCGCCTCTTTCGTAGCAGGATCTATTTGCGATGAGGATATATCATTAGCATACTGAAATAACTTATCTGTCGTTGTTACAATATTTTCTATCTCTGAGCTTGCTTGCGCTTCAAGTAACGGCAAAGTATTTATGAGTACGGTTTGATTAGGCAGCATTTCTGCCGATTTATGCAATTCCGCCAATGCTGCACGAGCTTCTATACAGTGCTTTAGAATCCTCTTTGTCTCAAGATCATGCTCGGGAGGAAGGTTTGGCAAGTCATTATAGGGTGCAGTTACATCTATTTTCATAATATGTTTATATTTTCTATTTATATCGACATGTTTTTATGATATATCGATTCCGTCGACATGTCAACGAAATATGTCGATAAAATTTAAATATATCGACATGTTCTCACCATGTGTCGATTGAGTCGACATATCAGCAAAACATGTCGATATAAATCAGATTTATCGACATATTTGGTGTATGTGAGTCCAAGGAAACCCCATAAAATCCAAGATTTTTCTGGGGTATATTTGCGGGGTATATCTTGGCGGCAAAGTTACAAAGCCCTTATATTACAGGCATCTAGCCCTCAATGTGATTCCCGCCGCCTCCATTAGTTTATAAAATAACTATATTTATTAATACGCTCATAACTTTCTTGCCAACCCCAATGATTCAGTATGCCTAAACAAACTGACTTGGCGCCCAAAGTATATTTATTGGCACTGCCCACATTCCATCTCCAAACGATGCTATCTGATCGCCAGTATATAAAACCACTCCAACTAAACTTCGCTCATTTGCAATATTATCTCTAAACCACTTCAAATGCTTAAAGCTATCACGAGTTACTGAAGAACCAGCTTTGACTTCAATTCCTAAAATATCACCATCTTCATTTTCAATGATAAAATCAACCTCACGTTTTTCACGATCACGATAATGATAAATACTATATCTTTCACCTTGCAATTCTAGTGCCTCAATATGTGCAAGCAATTGTGTAAAGACAAAGGTTTCTATCAACTTACCATTCTGATCGCCATCTAGACGAACCTTCTCAAAACGCCAATTCAAAATAGCCGACATAAGACCGGTATCTGCCATAAATATTTTGTCTTGTTTACTTACACGATCGTAATCAGTCTTCGGCCAAACTGGCAATTTTTCAATTAAATAAAGTACTTCTAGAGCATTAATATATGTTGTTATTGTTTGTCTAGTAAGTGATAAACCACTGCCTATTGCCGAAACATCCATAGCCTTACTTGACCAAGCTGCTAAAACGGATAAAAGCTCTTTCATAGCATCCTGACGCTTAATATTTATAATATCTTTCAAATCGTGTTCAATCAGGGAATTTACGTAGGCTATATACCAGCCGTAAGCCTCCTTAACTTCTTTAAATCTTAAAGGCTCTGGATACCCTCCCCGTAATGCAATCGAGATATATGAATCTTTATTATCGGATGCATATTGTTTAGGAAATTTTTGAGTAAAAGCCTGCTGTAAGAAATTTGGTTGTGTGCCATGAATTTCGCCCTGAACAAGAGGGCGCAATCTAATTTTTTTAATTCTTCCTGCCAGCGACTCATTAACGTTTGGTAAAGCTTGTATATTTGCGGAACCAGTTAGCAAAAACCTACCTTGCAGTTGATTTTCATCAACATCCTTTTTGATCGCCTGGAGTAAAACAAGTGCTTTCTGGATTTCGTCTATAATCATTAGCTCATCGTCATGATGCACAAAGCCGTGTGGATCATCCAGAGCTGAATCTAAGAGAGTAACGTCGTCTAATGTGCGATATATTGTCCCTGGTCTGGATAACTCTTTTGCCAGAGTAGTCTTACCACATTGCCTAGCACCTGCAATTTCAATAACACGCCAAGATTTTAACGCCTGCTCCACAACCTCTTTTTGCCAGCGAACATATTTTTTTTCCATAGTGATTATCTCGTATATACACGCAAATTCGCGATTTGTTAAATTATTTCCCAGCAATATGTTAATTATATGCCCAGCATATTGTTAAATGCAAGATAAATGGTCAAAAGAGCCAGCGATTCGATTGAATCTACAAATACTGAATGCATGTCCCAAAAAGTCCTATAACATCCAAGATTTTTCTGGGGTACATTTATGGGGTATCTCTCAAGCGTAGATTTACAAAACCTATACAGCTCAAGGCCTCCAGCGGCCAATTGGATTCCCGCCGCCCCATATACGAATACCGCAGCCCATCAACATCAGGGTAAATATACTAGTTTTAGCCGTTTTTCAGCCTTGTAGCACCTATAAGCACATATATTGTAGTTGAGCGCCCACAAGTGTTAACAGCTAAGTGAAAGGATGTCTATGGATCACACTCCCGAGTTTACTAATCGGAAAGCAAAAGTGCAGCCAACATCAGTTGTTAAACCCATAAATTGTTTTGTGCTATCAGCTCGGTTCTTAATTAATTCAGGTGCTGTATGGCCATGGATAGCATAATGTAATTTATTTTGAACTACCGAGAAATCCTCGGTGGTTGCAACTTCTACAAGCTCCGCATCTGAATAAATATTCTTGAGATGCAAACTCACATTGTCAGTTGAGGTTCCAAATAACTCTGCGATGAGCTTCTGTGTAAGCCAAATCGTTTCATTTTCATAACGAACCTCAATACCATTCTCACCAGCCTGTTGGGTGAATATTAAAAATTCAGCGGTGCTATTTCGTATGTTAAGATTTTGCGATTTCTTTTTACTCATGATCCACTTTCAGTTAGCCAGTACGCCACAAGGCCTTTAGCAGCGTTAAAGGTGCCGCAGCGGTGTGAGCCGCTGCCCCCAATCGACAACCGGCAGACATTCGTATGTAAAACGTGGCTTAGTTGTCTTCTTAACTACATGTTATGATTGACATTTGATATCTTTGACCTTAATAACCATTAAGTTGTCATAGGTCAAAAGACCCGTCGACGGTTTAGAAATCAGCCAGTGTGCCGACAAATTAATAGGCAGTACAAAAAGAAAATTAGACTGGTTAACGACATGGAGCTATAAATGCCTCAGCTAACGGATAAATATGGGGACTTGGAATCTGGACTCGTTCCTCTTATCATAGAGGGAATAAATACGTGGGAGTTCATTGCCCCTAATCCTCGTGGATATCCAAATGTTTCAGTGTCCGGTGGAAGGTTAACTATTGCATGCCAAAAATCTGATAAGGATTCATGGCTTAAAAAACTTGAGCCATTACAGGAATTATTTAAGGAAAAAACAATACCTATAAGATTTGGAGAGAATGATTATATCTCAGAGCAAAAAGAGAGTCCGTATGACCCTGAAAAAATATCTACAATCTATGTAAATGTAAACCTTATTGAGCTAGATAGATTGCTAGAGGGTGAAAGTTCTTTATACAAAATGAGTGGTAAAAGAAATGCCTTATATAAAAAAGGCAACCCCCAGGGGCTAGATTATAGTTTTCCTTTTAATCTTATAGATGCTATCAACAATACAATCTTTGAAAAAGAAGGCTATCCTGTTGCTTATGTTGTTAAAGAAAAAAACAACGCTTTCTGCTTAGTTTGTGACGCTCATGGTGAGAAGCTTATTGCTAATGAATTTTATAGTTTTTATCTTTTGTTTGAAGATTTGTGCAAGAAGCATGGTATAAACCCATTCCCAAATTCAATTACATATGCGACTAGTAGGGTTGTACCAAATTCATCCATAATTAAATATGAATTTAATATCTCACCTGCTGACATGGAAAAATTGCTATTCTTAGAATGCCCTAATTATGCAGCCTATAAAGGTGGCGCATCAATACAAAGACTGGTTGATCCTGCTGGTTCAGATATTAAAGATGGTGTTTTATGCTTATTCCCAGCAGCGTTACTACCTGATGAACAGTATATACCGCGTAACGCTGGATGTAATATGAGCGAAATAATTAGTGTGCAATTAGCCAATTATATTAAAAAATATGTATTAGCAGATACGAATGTTGCAAAAGAAGATTTTTTTGGTCATCATAATTCCAAGCTTACAGAAGATTTTTTAAAAATAGATGCGCTAGATATTTTTGATGCATTGGCTATGTGCATGGGGATTACTCATACTCACCATCAAATAGAATCTGGCACAAGAATTTTAACTAACTCTGATACGCCTTTTATTAAAAGATACGATTTAGATGACGATTCAAGGAGAATTTATCAGCGATATGCTGTCGTAGCTCATGCTGAGCTTGAACACTTACAGTCTTGTGAAATATCTATTTTGTCTTTTCTGGATAAACTCTTGATAGTGGTTGAAAATAAAAAACAAAGGCTGTCTAAACCGGATGGTAAAGCACCGTCAGAATATACCAAGAGATACATTGAGCAGGCAAAAACAGCATTATTAAGAATTAATGAACTTAAAAAAGCTATAATTAATGTCAGCGATAAAAAAAACTTAGTGCCAGATATAGAAGATTTTGGTAAGCCTAGACGACCGAGTAAAATGACCCCAATGCCTAGACCAGGATCCAAACGTATTTAATAAATCCTAGCTGTCCTACCTCTTCCTCTTATTTAAATAACTGTTATTGTACCTGTGGGCTATGTGGGGGTCATTATAGTTTATTGAACACTCCCCCGGATTAATTCGTGCATACGCCATCAGAAAATCTGCATACTTGCGCAAGTTCATCCTCTTCCCACATACAATACCAAATCAAATCATCCACACTCCTATCATCGTTGATTTTAAAATAATACGCCCCCGCGCCTTCATCATCGCCAATTTGAATAAAATTTTCTATAAAGTCAAAATTTTCTCGAGTGCTTTTAGTCTCTTTCACTACACTATTGCATGTTCTGCTCAGCCTCTTACGATCTGAATTATCAGCAATTGGGTATAAGTTAAATGATACAAAAGCATCACTATCTTCTGTGCCATACTCAAAAAAACCACCATTATTTCTCATCATAGAGTTTCGATAGCTAGCAGGAAATTGCAAGATATTTAACTCTTGCTCAGCTTGGATCAAGAATATTTCAGCCAAATCAAATGCCATAATTTTATCCTCTTTTTATAACTGAACGTAATCTTCCGCTAGTTGAAAACCATTGCACATACACCATTCATAAGGTATTATTGCAATCTACTCTAAACTAACTAGCTTGTAATCTATCATGAAGAAGCCTAAATTGGTAGAGCTTAGCTCACTCGCATCACGTTGCTTGCGTCTAGCGAATACTTGGCTGCCGCTTAAGCCTAATACTTTTGTTACTTGTCCAATGGGGTAAAAATCTATAATCGCTAACACCATATCCCACAAGTAGTTAGGTATTCTGCCTTGCCCGTTAGATGGGGTTTACTGAACGCTTACGAACACTCTCAAAGTTTAATATCCATCTTGAGACTTGCCATGTAGCTTTTTTGGGATCTTTGAACGGTGACAGTGCCTCCGAGAGTGAATTTTAGCCCAGTTTCGATGTTCGCTGTGGAGCAATAAAGGCTAAAGTATTGGGTAGTGCTACCCGCAGATGGCGTTAAGATACCAACCCCATTTGGATTCCCTTGAGTATAAACCACATCATTTTGCAGGCCGCTGCCGTTCTCTTTACCTAGCTCATAGACAAATGTCAGCTTGTTCAGGGTCTTCTCGCCCATCAGCCATTTCTGCCGCAAGCCTAAGCCGCCGTAAAGCTCTCCTTGTTTTATGATCTTGTTCTTATAGGTTTGTGCATAGGGCGCGGGAGCATTTTCGCTAAATTGGAACCGTTTGGTTTGCATCAAAAATAAACCTACATTAGGCTTGAGTGAAAAACCCCCATTGAACTTAAAGACGTAGGACAAATCGTTAGTAAAGGTGAAGCTCTCGGTCTTATATTTACTTGTGGCCAAGTAGCTGGAGGTTGGCGTGGGGTCTCCTCTTCTTTGCTGCTGGTTATTGGCTTTGATAAAGTTTACCAAACTCATCCACAGGCCACCATCCATGAACTGCTTGTTCATATAGAGGCCAGTGGTGAGCTGTTGACCTTTAGTATGGCTATTTATACTCCTTTGCATTTTCATCAAGCTTGATCCATAGCCAAACAGCACGCCAAAAGCAGCTTTGATACTTGCAAACTTATGGTCAACTCCTACCAAGGCACCGTAGATCTGTTCATTAAAGCCATTTTGCGCAAGGGTTCCAGAGTTTTGAATCTCGGCATAGTAAGGAGAGAACCAAACCTTTGAGCCTGCTCTTGCGGGTAATATCAATGGCTGTTGATTTTCAGAGGCAAGCTGCTTAAACAGTATCTCTGGTTCAGCGAACCACTTACCCCCGTTTAAACGAAACTTCTTGAAGGTATCAGCATAAGTGTTAGCTATACTTTTAAATGCATCTGGATCAGTGGTAGTAGCACCGCTAACTCCCGCAACTATCGCTTGAGCAGCGAAAGCAGCATCACTATTAAATCCAGGTGCTGCTGAATTACTAGTTGTTGCGGCTGGTTGTAGAGTAATTGTGAAATTATTTGCGCCATAACTAACATTGGTAATTTCTTGAAGTGGCATGCCATTTGATAACTGCACTTGAGTCAAAGAACCGCTGACCACATTACCAACCGTCATTAGGTTGAGGGTGGTGGAGTATGAAGTAATATTACTGCCCTGATTAATGTCATAAATAGACAGAACCGGAATACCGGTAACATTTAAGGTAGTAATATCAATTGGAGAAACTGGAGTTGCTTGTGAGCTATTGATAACGACGGTAAAATT
>Ga0302280_1003117_pt1 | contig 12196 bp, 9 predicted proteins | sample III_Fen_E1_1_FD_198771 | JGI IMG/M metagenome (GOLD analysis project Ga0302280, IMG submission 198771) | Peat permafrost microbial communities from Stordalen Mire near Abisko, Sweden - III_Fen_E1_1 | ecosystem: Environmental > Terrestrial > Soil > Wetlands > Permafrost | place: Sweden: Abisko...
AAATATTTACATTCTTATACTTAATTTACATGAATTTATTACATTCTTATACTTAATTTACATGAATTTGTCTATCCTAACTAACAAATTCATGTAAATATTTACATTCTTATACTTAATTTACATGAAATTCTTACATTATTCCCTTAGATTTACATGAATTTGTCTATACTATCTAACAAATTCATGTAAATATTTACATTCTTATACTTAATTTACATGAATTCCTTACATTCTTATACTTAATTTGTCTATACTATCTAACAAATTCATGTAAATATTTACATTCTTTCCTTGAATTTACATGAAATCTTTACATTCTTCCATTAAATTTGTCTGTCTAACAAATTCATGTAAATCTTTAAATTCTCATACTATATCTGTACGAATTCCCATATGTTAAAATTTATATAATGTTGTTGCATCCCCACAACATTATATAAATTTTATTCTTCCTTGACATGTACTAATTCAAGTTTATCTCCTTCATGTTTCAATGTATAATGCTTATGAATAGGACCATACTTTAAATGTTCATAGTGAACATCAACAGAGCTTGAATTTTCATCAACCTCTGTTACAGTTACAACGATATGATTTTTAGCAACACATTTATCATTCTCCTTCGATAGGTCAGTATGAACAAAGGCTTTAAGTCCTAATCTATTAACCAAATTAACTGCTTTGAGGAGATCCTTGTGATCTTTAAGATTTCTGGCATCTAACAATCCTACCTTCTTATTCTTATCTACGGAGTAATGTCCTCCTAAAGTGATTTCCTGTGTGAATTTATCTACATCGATATCTTTTTGCCATGTCTTAACACCAAGAGCGAGGAGAACATACTTGAGAATTTCTTCACTTCTTCCTCCTTGGAAGTGGATCACTTTGCACCATCTAGGAATATCCAACCAAGAGTGTTTGACAATAGGCATTTGAACTTTTATAGTGATCGATAAATATTTTGTCAAGAATATCAATTTTAATCACAATAGAATTTATAGTTATATGGGAATGTGAAGTCAGTATATACTTTACCCTTATATTTCCATGTATCATCTTTAGAGAGTCGAATCTTAATAGTACTATCTATGTAATTATATATACCTGCAATAATAACATCATGAATACATGGATCAGTTGATAAGCCATTACCCATAATAGGTTCAAATTGCATTAATGTCTTTGTCTTAGGAGTCTCTGATATAACAATGTAGAACTGCATTCTATTATGGTACAAATCTCCGATCATTATCAACTATAGTTTTACCTATATTATTATCGTTAATACCTGTTATATTGTTATCAATAATACGTTTAAATTTAGAATGGAACTGACTTGCTCTAGATTTAAGCAAGGTCTTCATAATATTCTTTGATACATTACCTTTGAAGTCTATATAATGGAACTGGCAATACTGTGTTCTATTGCCATTTTTCTTAAATATCCATCCTCCTATACTAGGACATCTAATTACTTTCTTTGTTGTCGGTACATCATAGTTCGATGTCTTCATAACTATGATAAACATATCATTCTTGTATATTCCAGATGTAGATACTATGAATTCTCTATTCTTGAATGGCAATACCAATTTATATTCTTCTCTTGTAATAGCAGTATATAATTGTTCTTGATTGGTAGGAATAAGATAGTCAATGTCAGTGATAGAAACTAGATTTTTATCAAGTTCTTGTCTTAAGTGTAGTTCCTTGAATATTCTAAGACATCCGTGTATATCATAATCAAGATCAACATAATATTTGAAGAAGTTCAATCCAGTAGAATTACATATGTCATAGATATTCTTAGAATACCAACATGTATGATTCTTACTCTTTCCCAGTAATTCCCATTGATCTTCATTACATTCTATCATCTGTTTCTCTATGAAACTAATGTCCTGTATTGTAACATATGGATCTACAAGATTGTATAGTCTATCTAGGTGATATAGTATACAATCTTGTCTAATTGTACCTATCTCATATAATGTAGATAATGTTGAGTGACTTAAGAATTCAAGGAATGAATTGCTCTTAAGATATAATGGAAATACCTGTTCATTAAGACCTATTAGGATAAGCTTTAGTACTTCATCAAACATGTCATTAGTCACATAACTTCTAATTACATTATCACGAATATATGAATTGATATTTAACTCATACTCTGAATCTTCGAGTATATACTTGGATATAATAACATCTGCATTCAATCTACATGGATTGAGCTTAAATGCTCCAACATCTAATATGAAATTAGCATTCTCAACATTATGTGTATCTCTGAGGAATTGAATGAAAAAAGATGAAGAGTGTGAATCCTGTATCATCTTCATAAAATCGAGGTTGAAGTTCATAACATCATACAAAGTTATTAATCTATTCTTATTGTTATAAGACATTTTAAAATGTATAAGAAGACTATACGAGTTCCAGATGAAGCAATTAAGAATGTAAAAGGGAAAGGTGAATCAAATATCAAACTCTATAAACAATACTCCGTTAATACTGTTATTAACAATGGATATATGACTATATCAGGAGATGATCTAATACATGTAAGGGAAGTGTCATTACATGTATTAAATTCAATAGGTAATTATTATTCTGTATTCGAACATCCAGAAACAATAACAACCATGATCATTATAGATAAGACATTGCCATTCATGTTAGTTAAATATAAAGATGATATCCAAAACAAATATAGAATTAAATATGTCAATATGAATATACCGCAGAGAATAGAATCTAAGATCCCATCTAATACATGGTTGGTTTATTCAGATCAACAGTTACTGAGTGCAATAGACAGAAATAAGAACTATAAATCAGAAGTGTCAATAGGAAGAAATACATTCTATTCTTCTTATAGGAAGAAAGACATTGAAGATAAGAAGCTATATCACATAGGTAACTTTAGGAATATGTCAGTAGGATATCTTAAAGATATCAAGATTAGATGGGATCCTCTTCTTACGAAATCACAAATAGACTTCGTGTCAAAGAGATTAGATATGAAAATAGACGCAGAATACACAAAGACAAATGCAGTAATTGTTGATAAGATAAGGATGAAGAGAATTAATGTATCTGTTAGGATTAAATCAGGAGTTCCTGTACTTGAAACATTTAAATCGAGATTAGAACCTCATATCAGTGAGACAATTGTAATCATGAGATTGGATAGTAGACCTGATATAAGGTTCAAGTTCAAATATCCTAGTAAGTTAAGATCTGAACTACAGCTTCGAGATATAAGATTCAATGATGATAATACAATAAATTCTGCATCTGATGATTATATGACATGTTATCAGTCCATTGTTCGTGTAACAAGATATATGAATAAGAATCTTCTAATTAAGATAACATACAATGTACTATTAGAAAACTATACAATAAAATTTAGAGCACTTGATATGTCACAATTAGAACTCGTAAATTATATTAATGGGCTTATAAATGAATGAACTACCAGTAGAACTGAAGAAGAATATAAGGAGGTATTCATACACATTACTAGATGATAACTCTCATTATGAACTAATTCAGGAGTTATTTCCCTCATTCTCCATTGAGAGATTTGTAGAACTACTTGAAGAACTCAGAGAAGGATACAATGATATGAATGAATATGAGAAGGAAGTATTCGAAACATTAGATAGATCAAAGCAATATGAATTATATGAGAATGGAGACATTGAAGGTGAAGATCTAGATCTTCCATATATGACTATAGATTATGGAAATGGATTTCATTCTATACAAGTGGAAGATGTAAATGTTCCAAGATTAGCACGTATGCTCCATATATCAAGTACATTGAAATTTAAACCTACAAATAGAAATACATATATGAGTGTATCCGAAGGAAAGGAATATCTCCCATTCAATGAAGAACTTATGTCAAAATATAATAACATATCCTTATCTAACATATATGACTATGCAGTAAAGTTATCTATGAATAGATCATCAGGAGTTAAAGTTCAGTATGTAAGAAGTACAGATAAAGTTCTACTTGATGACAATGAAGTGGGATCGGGTAGAGATTTATATATTAAATATGTTATGTCTATAGCTAATATACTATAATTGAATTAGTCGACTAATTCAACTGATAAAGTGCAAATGTCTTATTGTATTGTAACTGCACTTTATCAGTTGAATGATGGTAATACCAAGAGAAGAAGTATCCAAAAATACATTGAATCTCTCTCTTACTTATATAATATCGGTGTACCAGTTGTAATATTTACAGATATGTTAGATATCTTACAACCTATATATCCAAATCTTCAATATCAAGTATTATCAAGAGATAATATACCAGTATATAATAAGATAATGCAATCTAATGCTAAGGTAATTCCCTATGGCTTTGATACTACAACAAAGATGTATAGTATAGTCACTGTATCAAAGCCATATTTCATAGATAGATGTAATGAATTATATCCCAACTTCACACATTATATATGGATGGATGCAGGTATTTCAACTCATGATCATGTTCCATATGAAAGTCTAAGAGAAGGTATAAATGCTAAATTACATGATAAGATTACTGTTGTACAGATGAGATCTATTATGGAACATGAGAAAGAGGGATTATGTCTTCTATCACGTAATGGAGGTATAATAGCTGCAAGTATTATATCTGTACCTAAGAATCTAACACACTTCCTATGGGATAGAACTATAGATGCTGTAGAGAAAATGTTAGAACATGATTATCTTTGCTTAGATGAACAAGTCTTAGCGTATATCAATGGAAAGAATATGGATATGTTTGACTATTGGTATTCTGATTATGATACATTGCCTAATCTTACTTATATTAACAAGGATCATTCAACAGTTATAAGAAATATGGTGAATTCTGAAGACATAGAACATTCTTGTGAAATAGCTGTAGTACTCCTTAACTCTATAGAATTTATACCTACATTTCCACTAGATCTTATACCAGATATTCTATTTAACATTCAACATAGATCTTATTATGTTCCACATGTAATGCACAAAGATATACCATTGCATATTCTTGTATCAAAGATCATACATTATCTTCATGTGAAATATAATGTACAATTCCCAGATATTACATGGAACAATATTAAATACTCCGGTGTTAATGTTGATGATCAACCAGAACAAATGCATGAAATTATGCCATATGTTAGAAGATTCAAGTAACTCATCAAGTACTTCCTCACATAGATCATTAGGATGAATATCTAAATATTATAGTGCTTCATTAATACTATTGATAATCCTTCACTAGATACATATGTTGGTATTGTACTTTCATGTTATTCTGGTATGATTGATATGGAGATATTACTATTAGAACAGGTTATGGACAAGGATGGTATTAATTATATCAACTTGAATATTTGTATTATTCAAGTTGATATAATTAATTTAATGGAATATTTCTGGTATTGGCCTCATTGGATTACTCTTTGCCATATCTAATCTGAAACTAATTCCCAATACTGCTAATAATCTCTTAATACGGAATAGACTGAATGGAATACTACATTTACCAAATGCATATGGTGTTCCTGCCTTCTTACATTTAAGACATACAAACTTATCTTCACTACCTACATATTTACCTTCTGTTCCTCCACATTTAATACAACCAACATATGTATATTTATCAGCAAGACCTATCAATCTTTCATTACTTGTATATGCACTACCATGAGATATAAGTGCGTCTCTTTCCATTTCTCCGAAACGAATAGCACCATCATCTGAACCACCTGTAGGAAGTCTTGTCACTGGATCATGTCTTCCTTCTAATCCTCTTTCATGTCCCTTCTCTATAACTTCATGCTTTAATCTTTGATAATATGTTCTACCTACATATAAGTGTGAAGGAATGGATCTCTTGACATACTTTACTATTTCTCCATTCTCATCAATCTCTTGTTGTATCTCTTCCTTGCCAAAAATGCCACCATGATATCCATCATACATTACAGTTGTACCCTTATATGAATATCCATAAGCATGTAATGTTCTACAAATCATATTCACATCTCTTGTTTCAAATCCAGATGCATCTAAATTTCTACCTGTTACTGCTCCTACATTACTTGCTGCAATTTCATTGATCATACCAATAGTCATACGTGATGGCATACCATGTGTATTATATATAATATCTGGGGTTACACCTGTCTTTGGATCAAATGGCATATCTTCATCTTGTATTTGTATAGACATAGTACCCTTCTGAGCATGACGAGCTGCAAATTTATCACCTGGAATTGGTGTTCTTATACTTCTAACCTTGATATTAATTGTAAGAGATGTAGCAGAATTCTTATATAAGTACAGTTTCTCTACAACACCTGCTTCATCAGATGTTAAATAAATACTAATATCTCTTGGAATCACCTTCTCTTTGGTTGATTTCTCGTGGTGAATAATACCAATTAAACAATCTCCATCTTCCATATATGTTCCAGGGATAGGAAGTCCATTGTGATGCAAATTTCTATAGGCAATCTGTTTATGCTTAATGTAATTAGGATCAGGGATATTGGTAAGTCTATCATATATATCAGATCCCAATTTAACTTCTACCTTATGTGTTTTATATGTTATACTACTGAATAACCCTCTATCTATTGCTCCTTTCTTGAATGTTAATGCATCTTCCTGTGAGAATGGATCCATAGTAATTGCTAATGTAACAGTTTCACCTGCAGGCATATCATCAAGACCAAGTCTACTTGATATTTCAGTACTAAATATTGGTCGTGAAGGAGATACTAACATCTTGGTCTCCCTGTCTATTCTATTGCATATATTTGAGTGATAGATTCCCTGAGCTTGTTTACCCATAGCAGCTTGATATACATTACGAGCTGGTTGATTGTGATGAGGTAATGGTACAATAGATGCAGCAATACCAATAATAGAGTTTGGTGTAATTTCACAGTGTGTGAAACGCCTAATAGACATATAAGAATATTCTTTTTCTTCCTCTGGTGTTCTATTCTTCTTAGATTCAAGCTTGTCAAATCTCTTCTTATCAAGATTAAACATATCTAATGTTTGTGCAAGGAGAACATGTGGTTGTTCTTGTTCTGAAGGTTCCATATATTCAATACATCCCAACTTAGTAAGTTCATCATATGTAGTGTCTTTTGTGACTATTCCTTGATCTATAAGACTATACAATATTAATTGACCTTTAACAGTTGGATCACCTCTTCCTGTAGGATGTCCATCACCAACAACTAATGTAGGACACATAAGTCTTCCTCCCATTGTAGTAATAAACAATGCATTGTTCTTGATATAAATACCTGTCTCTCTATCAATGATATCACAAGATTTCCACTTAGTTAGTGTATATCTAACATATTCTGCATTACAAAATCCAACAAATCTACCATTAAGAATACATGCTTGTGTATTATCAGGTAATGATTCATTGTATGTCATTTGAAGTTGGAAACCTTCAGGATCATAGATTAGGATCTTCTGCAATAAGATGTCACCTCTTTGTAATGAAATAACTGCTGAAGATCCTTGAGACATAACAAGTCCTGATCTATCTCCTTCAGGTGTTTCCCAAATACATACGAATCTTAATTGGGATAAATGCATACCTCTAACTCTACTCTGACCACCTCTACCAGATGAAGGAATGTTAATTCTCTTCAATGCACTGTAATGAGCTACAATATTTCTTTCCATCTCAAGTACAACATTCTTATCTTCAGGGAGAGCACGCTTATTTGTTGCAACAATCCATATGTTATTCTCAAAGCTTGATACAAACTTCTCCAGTATCTCTAGATGTGAGTAGGAAGTTTCAAAGTCCTTTAGGCTTGACTTCTTATTAGAATCATTGGTACCATCGAATGGTGCATATTGATTCTTAAGAATACGAAGGAACAATCTTTGGAACATGATTCCAACATTACATGCTTGCTTTGTTGCCCAATTATTTCTGTCATCTATTTTAACATCACCAATGAGATATTGTAGATATAATGCAACATTATACATTAAATACATAATCTTAGAGAATCTTACTTCTTCTATAGATCTTGTAATTTCCGAGAAGAAATCCTGATTCATATGAGGATACAAGTATTTATCTAAGTCCTCAATGACAGCATTAATATCCTTAATCTCTCTATTAACACTTGATCTCTTGGACTTTGAGAATGCATTTGTACGTTTCTGTACAATATCCATGAAGTCATCAGGAATAGATCTATATGAACGAATAGTATTACTTAGAGATGTCTTGATCTTAATTCTATTCTCATCCTTTGTCATCCAAGCAATCATCATCTCTAAATATTCATCTACTAATTCTCCATACTCTGGCTTTAAAATACGCATTACCTGGAATGGATTAAGACCAACCTTAACACCACCAATGATTGTATCTACAGCAATAGATCTACTCTCCGATAACTTAATATTATTAACATAAGTTCCTGTAGGTGTTAGAGCTGTAGTTCTTAATGTGGTTATCATATGTTTTGTACTCTTATCCTGTTCTGTATATATGATAGGACAGTTATATGCTAAGTTAGCTTGAATATTAAGTGTGAACTCTCTTCCCTTAATAATGAAATAACCAAATGGATCGTAAGAACATTCTCCAATGGATAAGAGTTCATTCTCATTCTTTCCATATAGATGACAGTATGCAGATCCAACCATGCATGGAACTTCACCAATAGTCTTATTCTGTATAACTTTGACAAGATTACCAGTTCTATCATATACATTGTAGTCTCCACGAATCCTTACTGCATATGTAAGGAGTTTGTCTCTTGCTTCCTTTGGATATAAATCTCTTGATGTTCTACTTGCATTATCTCCGAGCAGTTTATCCACTACTTCTACTGTAGGTTTATCAAAGTACATATTCCTTGGATTAACACGTATTGACATACCAGAATCATCATTGAGTTTACAAGCATATTCTCCTAATACAAGGGGAAGTACATTAGTCAACCAGTTGTCATATGAAGATATTAAATCAAATACAAGAGACTTATCCGAGTACAATTGTCCAGTTATGTATCGTTGGTGGTATAGATCATCAACCTTACCCTTAGTATATTCTATTAAATGTTTCTCATAGTCCTTCATTTACACATTCTGCCAGTAATAATTATGGATATCAATTTGATATTCTTCATATCCTGATTTAGCACAACATCAAGTTGAAAATGGAAACTACAATATTGGCTATAGGAGATCCACATTTTACTGCTTCTAATGCAAAGGAAACAGAATATCTAACAGATGAGATAGGGAGAATTCTAGATGAAAATCAAATAGAACATGTTATTATATTGGGAGATACATTGGATAGACATGAAACTGTCAACACAAATGTGCTATTCAGGGTTAAATTATTATTCGATCTGATCTTGAGTAAATCTAAACAACTGTATGTTCTGATTGGTAATCATGATATACCCAATAATAAGATATATATGTCAGAAGTTCATCCATTTATGCATTGGGATACACCAGAACTACATATTGTAAACAAGACATCTATGTTTACAATATCAGGTATGGATTTCCTAATGGTACCATATGTACCTCCTGGTAAATTTGCAAAAGCAATAGAAGGATTCCCTACGCCAAGATGTATTTTTGCACATCAAGAATTCAAGGGTTGTAAGATGGGATCGATTGTATCAGAGGATGGTGATCCTCTCCCAGATATAGATATTATATCTGGTCATATACATGATAGACAACGCATAGGAAAATTGTACTATCCAGGAACACCATACCAAACAAATATGGGAGAAAGTACAGACAAGGGAGTTTCTATATTCAAGTTCAATGAAAATAGAATAGATGAGATAAGATTACCATTGAATATTCCTAAGAAGATAACATTAGATATAACTGCATCACAGCTTTTATCCTGGGTAAGTCCAGATTCATTTAATAGATATCGTCTAACTGTTCACGGTTCTAATACAGAATTCTTAACTTTGAGTAAATCTGGCATAATATCAGATCTCACTAAGAAGGGTGTGAAAATAACATACAAGGAAATCAAACAACATGTAGGTAAGATTGAAAGGAGAGAGAAATTAAATTTCATGGATGTATTCATGAAGAAGATATATGAGAATGATATGAAGGATGAAATGCTTAAAATTATACAAGAAATATATAAATGAAATATATACTTCATGGAGAGATATATGATTTGACAGATGAACAGATATCCAAGAGTCCTTACTTGAGTACTCTAAGTTCAACACAACTAATGGTAGAGATGGACGAGGACGATAATATCATACTTAAGTTAGATGTATCCCCATCTACATTCCAGAATTATATCAATTACATTCGGGGTAAGATGTTTTCCTTAGAACGCCAAGATGAGCAGGATTTCTTTAACTTCATGGGTCATGACAATCTATACGAATATCCTGCAGAATATTGGAAGTATAATCTATATCATGGTAATGCAATAGACATGACAGTTATAAATGATATAGAAGTTCCAGGTATCACAGATGTTCTTCATGATATTGATATATATTATGTAGGAAGCCTTGCAATGTTATCTGGAGGTATTATAAGTAAACCAGGACATATAACTATTCTATATCATAAGAGAGATTCTGAAAAAGTGATCAATGCCGTAGGTAATTCATTGACATTTGATGTTAAATTGAATGTTAAGATGAAGAGGATTAACCATGATGTTGGATATAAAGTAGTAAGACCACTACTGGAGCCAGATGACATTGCAAGAAGGATGAATAACATTGATAAGATATGGAATGACGATGATACATTGTGTTATTTAATGCCTTTAGAGTTCAATTCCATTGAAGACATATTATACATGTATCCATCAGATACAGATGAAATTGTATTACATAAGAAGAATGGTAATGTCCTATCATTCAAAGCTACAGGAAAATCTTATAGAAGTTATGTTACGAAGACAGTATGGTTTAATCCTGATAAATTATCAAGAAGTTACATTGGAAGACTATGTGATTTATCCTTAATGGGATTCAAAGTTAAGGTACCACTATATGATGAGATAGTTCTTCTAGATGATTTCAAGATGAGAATGCTTATGGAGAAATCAGGAATGCAATTGGATCTTCTTAATACATCGAACTATAGTTCTGTCCTTACATTCAATATGACCAAGGAATTAAATAGGAAACTACATCTATCTATAGAAGATTATATTGCACTTCTTACTATAGGACCAACAAGATTTCCATTCTTAATGGAAATGGAACCATATAAACTTCGTCCTGAAATAGATATCAATGAACTATATACAATGACACAATTAACAGATACAGATATATTTGATTATATGTATAATAAGTATGAGCTCTACGATAGAGAATTAGATGAATTAATAGAAGACTTTGATAAGAAACCTGTATATTATAAGGTATCACGAATAGATCCTGAACAATTCGATAAATCATCTAAGAGATATGCATTTGGATCTGATATTTATCATATCTTCTTAGGTACAACAAATCCAATTCCATCTCTGACATTTGCAGATAAAATCCTAGTGGCAAAAGATATTAAAGACCAAATATATTGCGAATTAAGTACAGGTATTTTATGTGCATCTCTTCCATTCATATGGAAGCATATTAATGTAAATTCATAGATTTGTTGGTTAGTTAGAGATATAATTTACATGAATTTGTTAGATAGTATAGACAAATTCAAGGGAAGAATGTTAAGATTTACATGAATTTGTTAGATAGTATAGACAAATTCATGTAAATTAAGTATAAGAATGCAAAGATTTAAGTATAAGAATGTAAGAAATTCATGTAAATTATATGGAATAATGTAAAGATTTACATGAATTTGTTAGATAGTATAGACAAATTCATGTAAATTTAGAGATATAATGTAGAGATGGAGTAAATATTTAGATTAATTTAAGGGAAGAAACTAAAGAATTCATGTAAATTAAATATAAGAATGTAAGAATTTACATGAATTTGTTAGATAGGATAGACAAATTCATGTAAATTTAGAGATAGAATATAAATATTTACATGAATTTATTAGATAGTATAGACAAATTCATGTAAATTTAAGGGAATAATGTAAGGAATTCATGTAAATTAAGTATGATAAGGAAAAGATTTATATGAATTTG
>Ga0302280_1003119_pt1 | contig 12194 bp, 7 predicted proteins | sample III_Fen_E1_1_FD_198771 | JGI IMG/M metagenome (GOLD analysis project Ga0302280, IMG submission 198771) | Peat permafrost microbial communities from Stordalen Mire near Abisko, Sweden - III_Fen_E1_1 | ecosystem: Environmental > Terrestrial > Soil > Wetlands > Permafrost | place: Sweden: Abisko...
CCTTCATCCAATAAATAATCATATTGCTTTTTCTTGATATAGCAATACCACAGGAATAACCATTTTTCCAAATACCTAATGTATTAGGACGCTCCAAATCGAATTTCTTTTTCCAAAAGTAACCATGTTCTGCTTTGATAACAAAAACTTCTAGATCATCCGGTACATTATTTACGTCTACTGAAATATGAAATCCGAAACGGTCTAAATCAAATCTTTCTGAGCCCAAACCAAAATCAAAGTCTATGAAATAGGGAATCGGATAAGCACCTGATATGTCTACATTTCGTAACTTTAATGTATCGTAATACTTATAGTATTTGAATGAGTCATCAAGTATAAAATTCCTGCTATTATATTGTGTTTTATAAATATATGATTTTGGATATAAAGAAATGGAATCTTCACCCATTTTCAGAACCAGATAAACAAATCCAGTGTAATAGACATCCGGAGAATATGTGGTGTCAGGAATACTAAACATTATATGAAGAACAGATTTGTTAGAAATGGATGTTGGGAAATGCTCCAACAAACCATCTTTTGCGTAGCTTTTCTCAAGCATTATACGGGCATTATCAATTTTTGCAACGTATTGATGCCCTAATACCTTATCAATACATGAGCTAAACAGAATAATTTGTAAAGCTAATAGAATAGTTGTTTTTTTCATTATTTTCTTGTTCTTAAAAATATGTCAATATATTTGTTATTTCTGGGATATTCACTTGGAGAAGAATAAACAGTTGGTATTCTAAAATCATGATACCCGATTAAGTGCATTAATGAATTTAATGCTTTCTTTACAAAATTAGTTGTGTAAGTAATCTGAAAACGATTAACTGTGTGATTGTCCAAATAAAGCAAATTATTAGGTTTGGTCGGAATGATTCCGTCTTCTATAGAGCCTCTAAGTACATATGCTGATTTTTCTGTAATAAATGTTTGTTCACCATTAATTGTTGAAAGTGGGAATTTGTCATGATCAATATTTACGTCAAATTCCAATTCATCTCTAATTTGTTGCGTAGGTTTAAAATCATAGCCTTGCTTTCCCATAAACTTTTTTGCATCATCTCCATTAAGTGACATTGAAACAGATCCGTTTTTTTGAAAATCTCCTCCATTTTTTGCTGCTAATGTCTGGTCAGAATTTGCAATATCATCCTTGTCTGACTTAAACATATCATTCTCGCCCATCCATTGCCAACCTTTTTCCATACCCTTTTCAGCCCCTTTATGTAGATCTGAGACATATTCCACAGCACCTGTCTGGCTATTTTGAAACCAATCCATTCCATCTGGATCAATTAAATTTACAGGATTACCAACGCAATAAGCATACGGTGAGATATTATAATGTTTCTCGCACAGTGGATCTACACTCGTAAATCTCCCCATAGCAGGATAATACCCTCTTGCCCCATAATCATAGGTATCATACCCATTCATTTCTACAAACTCCTTGCCGTTGTACTTGCGCTCTTGCTGGCCGGGGTTATCACCTGTATTCGAAGCCCAGGGTAAACCGGAAGGATAATACTGGGTGCGTTGAATTGTCTTTTTTGTATTCGCAACCCATACTTCACGGTTATTCCCTAAATGATCACGTCGATAGTATTTATAATTCGGAATGGTTGCTGTAATAGTATCAGCATACCCTTCTGCATTGTATATCCGTTGTAAAGCAGTTAATGAACTATTTCCATTAGACGTATTATACTCTTTATTATCAATATATACTGTTCCGCTTTGATTGACTAATCCGGATGAATAAGTCCATGTTGTATCTTTATTTATCGGTATTGTTACCGGTATAAGCTTCGTAAAATACTCTGTTCCAAACTTCCGCCCATCAGCTGCATAGCGGTTAATAATCTGATTGCCTGTTGAAATTGAATTGTATCCGGTAAATTTAATAAATTATACCGGATTGCAACTATATTCAGGTCTACATATGTAAGTATTGCGGAATACAATTCCTTATAATACAAGATGATGGAATTGCATACTGATAGCCATCGGGACCCATCGACAAGCAATCCCTTTTATTATTATGATGGATATATCAGGATCGACAGGTTATAAACTAAACACCAAATTTGAAATTACTTCCCTACCTGTATTTTTGTTCTGCCTCTATTCCGATAATATTCTACTTCTTTTTCATAATGCTCAACTTCTTTTTCTGCCTGAAGACTATCTATATAAAACCAATAGTCCACCGGATATCTGAAAGTTATACCAATCGGACATTTTGGTTTTCGAAGTGGTTGAAAGCCTGGAAAATCTCCAGAATAAGAAATTCTCTTAATACTGTCAGCTTTAAAAATTGAATAAAAGAATTGTTTCACAGGCAATCGCCAACCAAAAACATCTCTAAAACCGATGACAGTATCCGTGAAGAATATAATATCGTTTTTATTGACCGTTTCGTATAAATCATCTTTTAAGTTATAAATGGCTATTGTGGTGTTGCCAATTTTTGCATAACCATCAATAGAAGCACTAGCATAACAATCCGACAGGAAAATTTTCATTGTACATTTTCGTCCATAACGATTAGGATTATAAAATTCGATAGATAATAATTTATCATTACCAATTTCATCTTTTAGTGAATCCTTTAATTCTAATATAACTCGTTCTAATGACGGTTTAAAAGGCTTCTTGTTTTCTATACAACTTCCGAGCAGGAAACAAATTAAAACTATTATAGTATTTTTTGTTTTCATTTTTTTGATTCTTTTTCATAGAATTGGAGGAAATAAAAAATCATAATCTACATTTAGTGTAGATAATACTGCTATAAAGTATAGACGTTTAGAATATTAAAATAATTACATTTGGTTACGTTAACGCAAATTGGATTCAATTCTGCTTTTGCTTCGGTAATAATCTACTTTTCTCTTAAAATACTCCAAATCTGCTTCAGCTCTAATGCTATCAAAAAAATAAATCAAATAATTCGGAGGAAACTTTAATTTCAGTCCCTTTTGTCCTCTATACCCTCTTATTTGTTTTAAACATTCAAAATCGCCAACATATGAAATGCGTTTAATGCTGTCTTCATTGTATATTGAGTAAAAGAAATGCTTTCCAAGTTCTTTTATATCAAAGTAATCCCTAAATCCTATAATAGTATCCGTAAAGAAAACAATCTCATTTTTATTAACCGTTTCGAATAAATCATCTTTTAAATTATAAAGGGCTATTGTTGTTTTCCCAAGTTTTGCATAACCATCAACTCTGGCGCTTGAATAATTATTAGACAAGAATATTTTCATAATACATTCTCGGGTATATTGATTCGGATTATAAAACCCTATTGACAACATTTTTTTTGGACTTATCTCATCTTTTAACGAATCTATTACATCTAATAATACCTTTTCTAATACTGGCTTAAAAGGTTTCTTGTTTTCCACACAACTCATGAGCAGAAAGCATATTAAAACTCTTATTATATTTTTAGTTTTCATTTATTATACTTTTTCTGATAAATAGCAGATGTATTAAGAATCATAGTCCGCATTAATATTGAGCTATTTACAACTCCCATTGAAACACCTCGTGTATTTTGAGTATTATTATTTACTACTGTAAAATAGTTATAAAAAATTAATTTTTTAGTTCCTGTATGATATATGAAATGTCTTGTATAATTCTTATACCAATCTTTTTTATCTGCCTCATTCATTCCCAGGTGTTGAACCATTGAAGGCACATCGCCACCACCATAATTGGTATTGCCAGAAATAGGATCAAGCCAACCTGATGGACCTCTATTTTTATCGCCAGGAGGGTGACTATGCAAATCAAACCAAAGATTATTAGAGCTATAACTTCCATCACCCCCAGAAACTGTATTAGTTTCATCATCATTATTTCCTGTACCTTCTCCTCTCGTAAGTAAAAAACCCATACTACTTTTTTCTTGGGTGTATCCTTTTAAGCTCCATTCAGGTTTACTATTGTCAGAAGCAAACTTAAAAAAGTTAAATGCATCTTCAGAATTTGATGTTTCAGCAGTTATACCATTTGCAAGTTGAGGTAATAAGTCTTTATCACTAATTGTAATTTCCTTACCATTCATTCTTCCATTATCATCCAAAGAAAAAACTTTATTAACTTCATTTGTTGTTAAACCTAAAAACATTGTTCCGTCACTTCTTAAAAAGTAAACATCCATTCCATTTGGATCAATACTATTCACAGGATTCCCTGAACAATAAGCATACGGACTAATCGAGTAATACTTCTCAGCTTGTGGATCCACACTCCCCCATCTCCCAACTGCCGCATCATACCATCTCCCACCGTAATCATTCTCATTCAGTCCGTTCATCCGGTCTATTTCCTTGCCATTATACAGGTAAGGGTTTGTGCCTGAGTTAAATGGCCCGCCACTGGTTTGGTTGGTATTGCTTCGTTCCATGCCAAATGGATAATAATCAATCTGATCAGATGCTCCATATGCTTTAGAGGTATTTTTGGAGAGATAATCACTGTTAATATTCACACGCGTATTTCCCAAATGATCTTTCAGAAAATAGGTATACGTCCAGTATCCCAGGTAACTAATCATACCGAGATAAGTCGAGATATATCCTTCGGGAGTCAGTATACGAAGCAATTTAGGGCTTCCCGTTCCTGATTTCTGGTAAATGTAGTTTCCGCAATAGTCGGTCTGGAAGGATGAGGCTACCGTATTCTCATTTAAAATAGCCCCATGTATATTAACGATGTACTGGTGGAATAACTGTATTTAGCCTGATGCTTCACGCCTGAAGCATCATACAGGTATGCGTTCGTGGTCCCGTTACGGAACTGTACTTTCTGCGGCAAATTTAATAAATTATACCGGATCCACGCTATTCCTTTATTTAAATCTGCATATTGGTTTCCGTTGGCATCATACAGGTATTCTGTAGGATACGCGGCATCGCTCTTATCAACAAAATCGTTGGTAGTAACCACGGTAGTTTGATCCACGGCATCACTTACGCTTTTTAGCTGGTTGCCGTTGTAGGTAAGGGTCAAATTATCTATCAGTCCATTTACGACATTGTGACCATAATTATATACATACCCTTCCCGTTGTATCCCCTGTATATTCCCATTTTTATCATAGCTGCCTACCGACTCTCCAAAACCATAACCGGATATACCATTTGTTGCGTTTGTCAACCTGTTGAGTTGGTCGTACAAAAAAATATACGTTTGATAACTGCCGGTACCAAAGGTAGTAGCCGAGATATTACCGTTATAACACGAACCTCCGTATGGTGAATCCTGGTAATAGAGCGTTTCTGTGAATTTTTCCGAACTGGTGGACTTTAACCAGTTGCGGATATTATAGGTGTAATTAATCGTCTGGATACCGCCATGCAATATCTTTTTGCTTACCCGTCCCAATTCATCATAAGTCATGGAATCCAACAAAATGACAGGTTCTGTATTCAACGCGTGACGTATGGAAGTCATCCGGTTGGCTTTATCGTACCGGTAACTGTAGTTTTCAGTAAGCTGCGAAGTAATATAGGGCGTATAGTGTACATGACGCTTATTGAGGACTTGCCCTGTAAAATTATAATGGAAATACTCGTAATCGTATCCATTCAAATGATTGTTGGCAAGGGTTTGTACCACACGGCCATGATCATCGTAATACATTGCCGTTACCATGGTCGAAGAATTATCGAGCATTGCTACGGTAGTACCTGTAAGCAAGCCCTTCGCTGAAGTGTATCGACTGTCAAACCCACTGCCAGTGAGGTCGCTGTATGCCAGATTATTCTTTATAGTGCTGTATGCAGGTATGTTTTGATAGTCGTAAGTATCATAATAACTCTGTGTAAGCAATGTGTCGACAGAACTAAAAGGATTACTGTTTGTATACCCGGTTCCCGGAGAGTATGACTCAACAATTAATTTGACTTTGTAAGTTGTTATCATGGCATCACTCGTACCTGCAATTATTGTCTTCCCTGTTTGGACAACCCTCCCCAAACCATCATATTTACTAAACGTCCATTTATTCCCCTTTCGTTGGTTGCCATCCTGCGATAGTACCAACCGGCAGGCTTTATCGTACACCATGTAAATAGGCCTGCATCCGGGGAGTTTCTTATATTTGCAGTTGCCCCGATCATCGTATTGATAATAATATGCGAGTTGCCAGAGTGCTGTGATATATTGGTCGGTTTGGGCATTAATACTATCAGGCATGGTTAATTGATTCGTAAATCCGCTTAGTTTTGTCGATCCTTCAGGTGATAATACATAAATAAGTTGGTCTAAATCATTGTATATGTAGTAGGTATCGGTATCAGTGCTGCTGCGTTTCATCACCACAAGTCCCTGCATATCTTTATATTCGGTGGTGGTCTTGCCGTCTTCGTCCGTGACCTGCGTTTTATGCAGCGTGTTGACGGCATAATAACCATTGTTCACCAATTGATTATTGCTGTTCACCGAGAAATAAATCACCTCGTTTGCTGTATTGGTTTGATACGAAGTTACTGTTTTTTTAATGTTGGCATACCAGGCAGCACCTGCACCATATTGTCCTGTAACCCGGTTTAGAGGGGATGGTTCAAATTCTGTTGTGTTATAGGGTTTTTCAGTTCCTGTATATTGTGAACCTGCCAGGCTTTTAAAGCTTGTAGTGTCTGTATATACTCCTGTACTGCCTGTTGCCGGAGCAGGCAACCAGTGTCTGTACTCCCTCCCGAAACCATCGTATTGAGTAATGTTCACCAGGTCCACCCATGTAATCCCGTCTTTTGACGATTGGGCTTTCTGTACAGTTTCCATAGGCCGACCTAAGCCATCAAAATATTGTATCTTATCTAAGTATTTTGTACTATCTGCCGTTTGATATACACGGGTAAGGATATAATTTTGACTAGTGCTTTGTGCTACAAGACACAAGGGCACAAGTAAGAAGATGATTATATGGATTATTTGTTTCATAGATTTGAAAGTTAAGAATCAGTTTATTTGTCTAATCCAACTTCTGTCATAGCTTTGCAACAATTGACAGAGATTCCTTATTTTTTAATGATTGCCGTAATGATATTGGTTATTTAGTATATTGTTTCCATCATTATCATTCACATACCACAACCGGTTAAAGGTATCGTATTTGTAAGTGGTTACAACACCATTAGGAGCTGTGGCGGTACTTATACCTATCAATGGCTGATAAGTATAGGTAGTTATTAATGCCGTTTGTCCTGCAAATGCCGAACGGATATTGTTTAGCATATCGGCTGTCGGATTAGGCGTACTTGCAAGAATGTCCATAGAAGTCTGTGGAAAAATATTTGTCACCTGAGCATACGTTAATCCTTCAATTTTTACTACCGGGTACTGATAGTTATAACTCCAGAGATAAACTTCATTTATAGCTTCATTTTGAATAACATAAACCGGATTATAATGTGAATCGTACTTTGCATACTGGATTCTGATTTTCGATGCATTATTTCCAATTTGATTTTCAATACTGTATGGTTTAAGAACTCCTCCATATTGCGGCTGGTAAAAACCTCCATGTTGAGAAATGTAATTGGTTTTCACCCATTCCAAAAATTTAGAATCTACATAAGTTGAATCTACTATTACAGGATTTAATATATGAAGATAAGTCAGGCTATCGCAAACTGTTTTTGGAAAGTCATTCGGATATTTCAACACCGTTCTTTTTATATGTCCATCACTTCGTGTCTCTGCTGTCTGACTGACACAATAATTAGTTGGATTATACGTGTAATTGGTTGTTTTGTTCACTTTATTTGTTCCAAAATAATCCGTTTCCTCTTTATTTGACAGATAATCCCAGAAATTTTTATTGGAATATATAACAATTATAAAGCGAGGCATATACTCCTTTGGAAAAATATTAATAGGTCCTAAATAAGTGTCTTCTATAAAATAGTTTATTCTTTCATTATATAGATCGCTAATAGCATAGGTGTTTTTTTCACTATGCACTGTATCATTGGCAGCATTGAGGTAAATTCTACCTAATATATCTCCATTAGTACAATAAGAAAATTGTGGAATATTAAAAAATAGAAATGATGCTGGATTATTCTGAAAGTTAATAATGTCAGTTCCATCTGTATTGCTACCAGATATACTTTGAATTTTAACCTGATCATATCCAACGTTGTTGCCTATATAAGCACTGGCCGGTAAACTGTAACTATCGCTTGAAAAAGTAATAGTACTTGCTGATCTAAAATCGGCATCGTAATTTGTCATATTTTTAATTTCTACATTTGTGAGTGGAGAAAGCATTTTTCCTCCATTATAGATATATCTTTTGGTCAATATCACATTATTGCTTTCGTTGTAGTTAGTAATTGTTTTGACCCTTAGCCCTCCACCTATTGGTTGAGCATTAGCTATTAAAGTTGTGTTTATGGCATCATATTGAATAACAGCTGATATTAATTCTGTATAACCCGGATTACCTAGTGATGTAGGTAAACTACAATTTAAAATATAATTTCCAGCAGCCAAATGAAGTGTATCAGTCCATGAATAAGTATTACCTTTTTGAACAAAAGTTGCAGCTGTGATATTTGCCAAACTGTAAACTCGCATAACCGAATTGCGGCCAAACGGACCTATAACCATTATTTGAGCACCCAATAATTGGTCACGTGTATAGGTCTGTCCATTAGCTCCATTCCCATTGATATTCGCACTAAAGCTGACTATTGTAGGTTGATTCAACGTAAATGAACTTGTGTCGTTTGCCAATGAGTTATTCAAAATAAAAACACTATGGCTCTGGTGTGTAATCGAATTTTTCCTGTCTTCCGCTGATAAATATTTTTGATTGGAAAAAGTATGCGGTTCGAATGCAAAAACAGTTTTTCCTCCAGTAGGGTACTGTATTGATTTGATCATTTCAGCCCCTATATAATTAGCACTTGCACCACGGTTTGCTCCCGTATATTGCTGATATTGATATTGGGCTATAAAACCAGTGGAGTCTTGCAAGTTCAAATCAAAAAAATCAGGGATTAAGGTGTGCCTGGCGTTATTTGGCATTATGTTACTGCTATTTTCCTGTCCGTTATAGAACCCCCAATAATCACGTGCAAAGGATGTTTTCATTGGAAGTTGAATTGAGTCATTATAAGTAAATGAATAAACTTCACCTTTAGTAGCATTAATATCGTATCTTGTCAATTTTGTTAATTTAAGACGAATGTTTGGTGTTGAATCAGTTGCCAATCTTGTATTGCCCCAAAAGCTATCGTCGTTGGTATAGTCACCTCCTATAGTTGACGATCTAAAGTAATCATAATTTAGGCTGTCTCTTTGATTTTCTTTGTTACTTATCTTATCGAAAACCTTAATGGCCCGTAATTTTTGTGTACTGCTTCCGGCCAAATCTTTCCTACTATTATCTGAGTTAAATATTATAGAATCGGTTTCGGTTACAATGGAAGATAAATATAGATTATTGATATCTGTAGATGCATTTAGCGTTCGTTTAATGCCTCCTTGCCAGGGTTCAGGGTAATTAAATGGATCACGTTCATTGAGGGTTGGAAGTGAAAATATATATCCATGTTTATACATTAATTTTATATAATGCCCATCAGGGCTTATAATTGAAGTTAAATACCATGCCTGGTAACTTCTGAGGTTGGAATCAATTTCATAAGCACCAAAAGTGTATTGTACTCCATCTTCACCTGTGATAACAAAACCATTAGCTAAGCCATTGCCTGATTTTGCAATTTTACACTTGTTCTTTTTCCCTAAAAAAATAATTGAATCATTTTTTGGATATAAAAAGAATTTAAAGGAATAGTTTAGGAAATTTACACTAAACACATCAGGTTCACCCATTTTTAATAATCCAGAATTTAAAGCAACTTGTGTTACAGTAAATACACTATCATCAGCCTGACCTTCATTTGTAGTACCCCAATTCATAAAATGGTCTTCGTGACTTTGGGCAAAGTCTCCCGAAACGGAATTCAATAATTTTTCACGATCTGTCCATGTCACTGCCCCTGAATTTAATTGTTCATTTCCTCCTATCGGAACATAATTAATACACCCTCCTGCTATCAGGTTCCAGCCGAGTCCCACCCAGGTTGCTTCCTGACTTACCTGTATCCCTGTGGCATGGTAATTTAAACTAATAGGTAAAGACAATGATCCTGATTTTACTGTATAAATCGGAATATCAATATTTGGAGTCCCTGTATATTCACCCACGGGTATGTCTCCGTATTTTGCAAAAGCAGCTGCTTCAGGTGATGGCGGAATATACTCAGGAGCTTTTAATGGATCGTTTGTATTGGTTTGTCCGTATAAAAACAACCAGAATGTCAAACTAATAAGTATAAATGATATTCGTTTCATAAATGAATATTTTATCTGTGTAAATATTTCTTTAATCTGTGTTATTTGTATTTTTTTATTTCTTCATCACATTCAGTCTCATCACCATATCGTCCACATGTACATAAAGCGAATACACGCCGGTGATCAGATTGCCCATGGGCACGGTTGTACTGTTATAGCCTTCACTTAAGTTTTGTGGAGCCGTCTGGCAAAGCCCTATACCCGTATTATTATGTACCGTAAACCAGACTTTGGCTGCACGGGTCAGTTTGTAAGTGATAGTCAGATCGGTCAGTACAGGGTTGGGCATCAGTTGTGCTTCGGTAAAAACGGAAGTAATGTCCGCTGCTTTATCGGGTTTAATATTGTCATTTGCCGGGTCAGGGGCCAGGTTTTGTAAGTCGCTTATTGGATAATAAAATGATGTGCTGAAGCTTTCAGTGGTACTGTCACCTCGCAGTACCATCGACTTGATCGTTTCGAACACAGGGTACCTGTAACCAATTGCATACCAACTGTATGCTACTAGTTGCATACGGGTACTGTCTACACCTATCTCGCTGTAATTGCGGAGGCGTTTTACACGAAGTATGTTTTTCAGCGTATCATTGGTGGGCGTAATCAACATGCCCGTCGCATCAGCAGTAACCGAAGTCATCCCTTTGGCTACCAGATCAACTGTTTCGCAATACATTCCCTTGCCGCTAAATGTACTGATCAGGGTGTCGCCATAATGAAATGGAAAGTGCAACTGTGCTTCGGGTTGGTCGAAACTCAATGCGGGTCGTGCGGTTTTCGTAACTTGTCATCCAAAGTGTGTCATTCCTCAGCTCGTAATGATAACGCGTAGAATGCTCAGCCCCGATGATATGGGCAGTATCACCTTCGGTGGGACTAAAGTAATCCAACTGGTATTTATCGTCAATGGAATTAAGCATGGAGAAATCCCACTCAATTTGTTTGCCCGCCGGACCGGGATCTTTATATTCCACCTGCTGTTTAGTGAGCTTATCACCGGAACGAAAATAATTGCGGCTATCTGTGAGCTTTTGCGAATACAGCGTTGCGGAAATCAGACATATAAAACAGAATAAAATAAGAATAGATTTTTTTTTCATGTCATTTGTATATTATTCAGTTATTGAATATATTATGATAATTATTCACATTTTTCCATATTTTATATGTTTTTTATTAAGCGTCAAAAATAAATACTTATTTTAAAATAAATAAATTTTTTAATCAATTATTTTCCTTAAAATATAACTTTAACACATTGGGCATGAATGTACTTATAAATTGATATAATATATTTTATGGCTTAGGTATTCATACACTAAAAAGGGATTAATGAGTTTTGTCTAAGTATAGATAGTTATAATAAATGAAAATAGATGTTTAATTTTTAATTGCACATTTGTGCTTAATGATTTATCAGGAAAGGGCAAATTAAAAGATCTCTCAATATCATTATTGAAATTCCTTAGTACTACTATCCTGCTATAAAAAAGCAAAAAAACTTCCGGGTGCAATTCCGAAATCGGAATTGCACCCGGAAGTTTTTTATTGTAAAGTAGAAATACGAATGATTACCGGTAAACAGGAATATCGCAAACTCCATTTTCAAGGTTGAAGTCCTTTCTGTTTGTTGGATAATCCGGTTTTTTCTGAAGGATATATTATTTAAATCATAGATATGTATGGTAAGCCTTCGGCAGTGTACATCTCTTGTAATTAAAAAGCCCATAAAAGCAGAATCAAGTTCTGTTTTTATGGGCTTTTAAAATTTAGTTTGAAATTATGCTCGG
>Ga0302280_1003128_pt1 | contig 12176 bp, 10 predicted proteins | sample III_Fen_E1_1_FD_198771 | JGI IMG/M metagenome (GOLD analysis project Ga0302280, IMG submission 198771) | Peat permafrost microbial communities from Stordalen Mire near Abisko, Sweden - III_Fen_E1_1 | ecosystem: Environmental > Terrestrial > Soil > Wetlands > Permafrost | place: Sweden: Abisko...
ATTTGCAGTTCTACTACAGAATTAAAAACTAAGATGACTCTAGAATGAATGAGCAGGTTCAGAGAACCATCGAGTAGTGTGCCTTAATCAACGAGAAAGGTAAACTAGCCAAGAATCTATCAGGAGGTAATAAAAGGAAGTTATGTTTGGCTAATAGCTTGATTGGTGGATCAAAAATCATCTTTCTGGATTAACCCAGTTCAGGTTTAGACCCCAATTCTAGACAGTCCATTTGGGCCATTCTGAAGACCATCTAAAGCCAAAACCGTTGCATTATCCTCACCACTCACCATCTTGAATAGGCTGAGTACTTATCCAGGAGAATTGCCATTATGTCGAAAGGTAAATTGATCATCGTCGGTAACAAATAGTTTATTACTGACAAATTTAGTGTTGGGTATCACGTAGTAATTACTCTCAACAAAAAGAACCCAAAAAGCTCAGATGCGTGCAGATAGATAATAGCCAAAAACATTAGCAGGAGTGTTGAAGACAAACAAGCTGCGTCCAATACGCTTAAGTTTATCTTTCCCCTTTCAGAACTGCCCAAATTTTCAACAACGTTAAAAGCATTGGAAGATGCTCAGGTGGGTTCAATTTCAGTTTTCATGAGTAACTTGGAAGATGCTTTTGTCAAAATTGGAGAGGAAGAGGATAACTTTACTGAAGGATTTTAACGTCTCAACGAAAGTTTGGGCCCTTCCAACGACAATGATGAAAAGGGTTAATTGAATATACCCGCCAAAATTTAAGAGATTCGACTACCTGAAGTGGAGTGTCATTATTCCTTCTGCAGCCAGTTTTACGCAGTCTTTCTCCGCAAAATGAAAACAACTTTGCGATCATTAAGTTCTGTCGTGTCTCTGATCATGCCGTCTGCCTTCATGTGTATTGGAGTGCTTGTAGTATGCATCGCAATACAAGAAAACCCAGACGACAGTGAGAAAGACAAAGTTATTTTAGACAGAATTAGATTGTTTATCATGAGCTACTTCATGATCTGGGCTTTTGTGTTCTGCACTTCCTCTTTTTGCGGCAGTGTGGTCCTGTAAAGATAAAAACGATTTAAATATCTGACCAACGTCAGCGGAACACGGCAATTACCCTACTGGGCTGGTAACTACGCCTTCGACCTCATTATCTTCTATGTTCCCTTAGTGCTGTTTTTTATCCTGGTCTTTGCTATTGGAGAAGATGGTAAATTCATTACTCGATTCATCGGGTTACTCATCCCTGTGCTGATCCTATTCGGTTTTTCATTTATCGGATATTCCTACCTCTTCTCGTTTGTGTTTCAAAAATCCACCACTGCCTTTAGATTTTTCCCTTTTCTCAATCTTATCTTCTTCTATTTTGTACCGCTCATTCCGTCCATTGTTGATGCAGAAGGTATCTTGGCTCAATATATAATGCCTCTAATTAGCCCTTTCGTCGCCTTTAGCATCTTTTTCAACACAGAGGAAGTTATCGGATCAGATGTGGGACAGACTCTGGCTTTCAATAAACTCTATGTTTCATATGGTTGCCTTGCCATTCAATCCTTAGTCTATCTGTTCGTCAATCTTACTCTTGAATCCCTTAGATTTTCATTAAAAGGCACAATACAAGAACAACAGCTTATTCAGCAATATCAACAAAATTACATCCAGCCACAACAACCGGTTCAAGCAATTCAACAGATCCCTCCCAACAGAAGTTCGTTTTAAGGCTATCGTCCCATTCAGATCACAAATTTGACCAAGATATATGGAAATGGATACATTGCTGTTCGCAATAATACCTTTACAGTTAAACCAAAATAGATATTTGGATTGCTTGGCCCCAACGGCGCTGGTAAATCAACCACTTTCAACATTGCCACCGCAGCCCTTTCTAAAACTTCAGGCAGTGTTAAACTCTTCAACGAGTAAGTAGACAAAGGCATTATGTAAATCTTCTAAAATGTTGGAGTTTGTCCGCAGTATAATCCCATCTACTAAAATTTAACGGTTTATGAACATTTGGAGTATTTTGCTCTGATCAAAGGCATACCATCATATGTCATACCCAACACTATCTCATTTTATGGAGAACTACTATCATTAGCTCCCTATATGCACATAAGAGCAGGTGTACTGAGTGGTGGTAATAAACGTAAAATGTGCGTCGGAATGGCCATGATCGGTAACCCTAAAATTGCATTTTTTGATTAGCCTTCGGCTGGAGTTGACCCTATTTCCAGAAGATATCTTTGGAAATGCCTATCAGCAGCAGCTAAATCTAAATAAACCTCCATGGTACTTACCACTCACTCAATGAACGAAGCAGAAAGTCTGTGCTCGTAAATTGGTATTCTCATCAAGGGCCAATTTGTTTGTCTCGACTCTCCTAAAAATTTAAAATAGCGATATGGAAAGGGATATAGGATTAATGTCAATGCTTCTGCTGACTACCATGACTAACTGACTAAAATAGTAAAGGCCTAGTTTGGAGATGATGTGTAGGTTTAGAAGATAGCATCTCAAGCAGATTTCATAGTTTTCATTATTAAAAACTCAAAATTCTGCCTTTCCAAGGCCTTCTACATCTTCGAGGATAACCTCATCAAAAAGGGGGCCATTCAAAGATATGAAATAAAGGAATCAACATTGGAATAGGTCTTTATCCACCTATCTAAACAACAGCCACAAGTATAATAATAGGTGTATACCTAGCCATGGCAATTACTATGCTGGTAATGGGGTAACACAGGTTGTCAGCTCACTGTATGATCCCTCACCCTAAATATAATTTATCTTTTTAAATTGTATAATCAATAATTTGTTATAAGTGTTATTCATGCCAAGAGGAGGATCAAGAATTTCAAGAGGTAGACCAAGAAGACGGTCAATTTCAGTCAATTCCAAAGAAAATATTTCTAATCTTAATACCGTTCCCCTGCAGAAAACAGCTTCAAATGAGTCGGAGGGGGAGAGGGGCAGTTTTTTGCAAAATTTGACGATGATCATGTATCGAGGGCTGGGATTTGAAGATAGCCCTCAAAGGGGATACCCAATGGTGAGTCCAGTCAAGAGTGCATGGTTAAGTCCATCTTTCTCTTCATCTCAAGACTTTTCTTAAAACTAACAATAAGGTAATTAATGCTCATAATTCGATGAAAATAGACTTGGCCAAATGGAGCCATGTTAATCATGGTTACAGATCAACGATCCATGCAAATACAATATGCTATGAGAATGATCTTAATTTTACAATTATGGTATTAATCATTATTATCAAATTAAAATTAGGTGGCTTCGGCTTAGGGTAAAGAAATATTATGCGGGACTGCGAGGGGTGAATGTGGATGTGTGTGGCTGTTGGGGGATATCATTTGTTTTAAAATGGAAGAAGCACATGGAAGGATGCATTATGTCACAGAGACAGTTTTATGAGCAGTGCTTTCTTATAAAAGGGTACAGTGTTATACTAAATCATTATAAAGCTGTAATTGGCTGATTGGATGACCACTTAATTTTAAATTTTAAACATTCACTTAGTAATCATTATGTGTCTAACTAAACGATCAAAACAAAGTGGTTCATTCTGAATTCATCTAAAGACCAGGAAACCCTTTTCCAATTTATCAATTCCCTCCTTTTCTTTTATTGGATAATTCCGTATAAAATTGAATTGTACGATATAAAAATAGGAAGTCCCTTCCCCAGAATATAAATAGATGCCTAGGTAATCCCCCTCTGAAATAAATGTCCAACCAAATGTATGAAGTGTCAGCGATTCTTGGCCGTAGAAAATGTAAAGGACGTACTGAGTGCATCATTTAGAAACGCAATACCTGGTAGAGTGGCAAAATTACGGTCTGGAAGACGCCACTTGGGAACCAGTCAATTAGCTTAAGTCCATCCAGGAGATGATTGATCTCTATAATTTGAAGAGACAGTTAGATTCCAAAGTGAAGCATTTGAAGGAAGACACAAAGAGTCTTGAAGCAAAATCGGTAAAGTCTCATAAAATAGCTAAAAAATAGAGAAAACCAACAGTGACAGCAACTAAGACAGAAATAGTCACAAAAGAGAGAAAACCAGCAATTACAAAGGCGAGGACAGAAATAACGATATCAGACTGTGATTAAGTCAAAGAAAAAGAAATAGAGTAAAAGACTAAAACGGAATAAATCATTGAAGTTCTACGGTGGGTAATCAGTGCTTAATCAAATGCCTGTGAATTTTAGGTTAGAGTTGGTCAGCAGATCGTGAAAATGCCCCTGAATGAAGTGAAGCATCACTACTGCCAGTAGCTCTGCAAATTTTATGAAAAATTCTTTCGGTTTTGTCAGTGATAGATTCATGTTCTATGCCTTTTTATTTCTCTCCCTCTAGAACTATAAATGGTTTTATTATTAACAATTTAAATTATTTATTTTTGATGCGTGCCATATCACGTGATAAATAATAACATCATAGATTTTGTTATAATTTTTATGGATAGATTTATCATCGGTTTTGTACTCAGTACTCTCTTGGTCTCCACTTTTGCCATAGAAGCCAATCCTATCGGACAGATGCTTGCTTAAAAGGCTAGACTTACCAAGACCGGACTCAATGGAGAGGAAATCACACCAATTCTCAAGGCTCATGGAACAGGCGTAACTGATGGACAGGAAAAACTGATTCTCAACTTTATCGACCAAGCTGCACAAATTCATAGTTCTGATATTTATTCAAACGCTCTTTACATCCAACAGAAAGTCGAGGATTCGTTTTCTGGAAGATGGATTGTTGAAGTTTTCGGAGGTGATCCAACTTGGGGCCGTGCCACTCACATTTACAACGACCAATGGGCTCTTTTCTTCGGCTATGGTTCATGGGAATGGGACTACATCATCTGGGCAGCCGAATGCTGATTATTATCCATCAATATCATAGGCATAGTTAATTATCAATCAATAAGCCTTTTTAATTTATTGATCGTAATATTGGTGACAAAAATATCTGTTATCAAGGTCACATTTTGGCCACTTCAAAAAGAAATTTATCTTCAAGCAGGGAGTCGACTGAAAAACGTTTGTCAGGATTCTTTTGAAGAGCTTTTGTAATGAAAAGCTTGGCCTTGTGGGGCACTTCTGGCGGAAATGAAAAATCACACTACGTAAGGAAATGAATACTTTCATTATGTTTTTCATTGTTTATTGGCGACTGATGTGGTAGAAAGGGGCTTTTCCGACTATCATCTCGAAGGCAAGAACACCAATCGCCCAAATATCAACAAAATGGTCGTATGATTCGCCTTAAAGGATTTAAGGACACACATAATCTAGTGTTCCACAGTAGGTATTACGCCGATCTCGGCTATAGGTTGCCCATCCAAAATCGCACAGTTTGCTAACGCCCTAACTAGTTTAAATTATACATGAGTAAGGACAATATTTTAAGGTTTTATATCCCTATGCAGAATGTCATGCTAATGCATATAATGTACTGCTTAGCAAATTTATCTCAATCTCATTGCTGTTTCTTCTTCCGATAATTTTTTGTTTAATTTAATTGTCTTATAAAGCGACCCTTCTTCCATGTATTACATAATGAGATAAATGGTCGAGCTGTCGTGAAAATATCCATACAGCTTGACCAGATTAGGGTGGTCTAGAAAGAGGCTTATCTTTATCTATTGAATAAATTGGTCCAGCATCAGACTAACTGCTTATTTCTTTACTTGTTTTATGCCCACTAGTAAGCCTGTTTTCTTATGGATCGCTGGGAAAAATTTACCAAAACGACCTTCTCCCTTGCATTCTCCAAGCTGAAAATCATCAATGCTTGTCTATTTTTGAGACCACTCTTGACTCATCCGACCAAAAGTACTTTGTTTTCTAGAACTTAGACGAAGGCCAGAATTACCATTCGAATCAGTTGATTTATCCCTCACAGTTATGGGCGTTTTCGCTATAATTTTTTATTGACTTCCTCGTGGCGTTACCTTTCCTGAATTCTATTTTTTTGGTGTTCTGAAAATGATCTTTTATAAACCTTGAATGTTGTTAATATCAACAATTGTACTCGCTTGATACTTGATTGGTGAAACTGAAGGTTTAGTTCCGTAATTGATTTGCGATCCCCTCAAATACTCGCTTGGTTGCGCTGGAGTTTTAGTATTATCAATTATGGTGCTGTGATGATGGTTAACAGGTGAATTGATGGCATATTTTGACTGAATCTCCTTACTCAACAAATTTGTAACCCCAGTATTGATTACACAGCTTTAATGATGTCTAATAGGTGATATGCTTTGATAATTTTAAATGGATTCCTTAAGATGCTCATCTTTTAAATGCATGGGCAGACATTCTGATTTATCTTTTTTCTTTAGAACTGGTTCATTATCAATCAAGCTTTACTTGTTATCCTTTATAAGATCATGAGTCACCGCTACTGCACTAGAATCAACCATAGATTTAAAATGCCAACAGTTATAGTTGGACACTGTCTGTCGAAGTTTATTTATTTCAGAATCGTTTTGGCTTTGATCTTTATTGGTGATGTTACTGAAAATGCTTGTCTTATGTATCTTCGAATTTCTCTCAGTTCGAGCTGGCTGATAATCTCCTTGATTCTAATTTTTTCCTTTTAAGTTCAATGGTTCAATCTCATTGTATTTATTAATCCTATTGTAAGATGCGTCTCTTTAAAGTTTTTATTTTTCTTGAGTCCTATCAATGGGGCTGGCAATGTTTGATTGATCTGGAGGATAGTTATAATTGTTTCTGGTTGTTTTGGGAGTTAATGAATTTTGCATAGATGTGTCTAGTCTATGGTCATATATGGACAAGCCAGCGGGTTTGCAAATGTGTGTAGTGGAGTTATAAAGATCTGAGCGATACAATCTTTTGGTATAATTACCAGCGTCTGCAATTTAATGGTTATTCTTTGGATTGGTTGTGGAATATTGAAACATAATCTTCTAAATTTTAATATATATTTAATACTAAGGCTACCTCTTCTATTTCAAGGAAGCCTTACAAGATAGAATCAAATATGAAAAATGGACGATGACGAGACGACAACAATGGCAATGCAATTTTGTTTAGTTTTAGTAAGCTTGATTGGAGTTATGTTCTATCAATTATATCAATTATATCAATTATAGGGGTATAATAAAGGAATAACTGCATACATAACAACCTTTATTAATATTTAACTATTCATTAAATGGACAAATAGTGTTAACAGTTATCCGTAATATAGATTTGACCCTTTCTGCATTTTACAAGAAACAATTATTTATTTTTGAAAGAGCTATGATTGTAAGCCATATAACTTTGCCTGTCACCTCCTTAGATTAATTCGCAAAATATTTTTTTAATGATCTATATTATATCTCTAAGTTTTGCTGAAATCAGTTACTTATCAATTTAAATGAAGGAACGAGTTCATAATAAAGACCTAACCAAAAACAAGAAATCACAATAATCTTTCTTCTGCAAATCCAAACCACACTCTCCCCTGCTCAGTTAGCAGTTTAAGTTTATGAATAAAAAGAAACAGTCTCGGGTATCCACCTCTTGTTTGGAGATCTATCCCTCTTCCAGCAAAAAGGAGTTAAGAAGTGTAGGATCACTGGAAATCAACTCGGGAGAGCTGTCCATTATCGAGGAGGCGCGACCCAGCAGGAGTACGACCAATAATAAGAGTAAAAAAAATATTGGCCATTGCTTTTCGGAGAGGAATATTGTGGTCAACCCATCACAGAATCGACTGTTCAAATATCGTAAATTTAGCAGCAATGCTGAACTTAAACTGGAGGAAGAACAGTAGCATAAGCGGAGACTATCCCTGGTAGAGGAGAGGCAGTAACTGGACGAGATGAACTCTAAATCTATCCCTAAAAAATTGGATAAGCTCAGTGTAATGACATGGCTGATCCTCATCCGTAAACTCTTTGTGGACGAGTATAAGAGGAGAAATAGCAGTAGCGTCAAACTGAATTTGATAGTCAATTACATATACAAATTGGAGAGGACCGGACTTGAGGAGTTCAATTTATTGATCGAGCCCTTGGAGTAAGAGACAGAACTTACCAAAGATCAACTAGTTACAACTCTGCAACATTATTTTACAGTGCCGAAGACACAGCTCAAAGATGTTAAGAATATCAAGGAGCAATCTCTTAAAATAACTTTTCTGTAGATCACAAACTGCATCATCCAGTATCAGCTCAAGAGTGCTGCAAGTGTTACCAGCAACCCCAAGCATAAATCATCCAGTTCGGAATAGCATGAGTAAGCAGTCGAAACAGCCAGATTTCAGTAAGGCGCGGCTGACGAAATGCGCCGTATTAAAAAACACTCCTAAAATTATAGCTTACAACCGGAAATCATTATCGCTCCCCATTTCCAAACTATGAATCTTAAATAAAAGGGAAAGGAGAATATTAGAGCCTCCCTCAATGTCACTGATAACTCCTGCAATATTTATTCTAATGCAAGTAATCGTAGCCGACAGTCTCTCAATCCTTCTCTCTCGCCGTTCGTCATCAATGAATCAAAAAGTATAGGAAACAGTCGCTTCTCTTTGGAACAGTAATCGAATGAATCACTCGTTTTCAAAAAAGGATCGTTGCATTGTCATGAGTAGTCTTTAGGGATGCTAACCCTCTAGGGCAAATCGCCACGAGAGTTGATGTAATCATAGATTTACTAATCAATGCAGAAATTAGGAGTAACTGCTCAACGGAACAACATCTCCTTCTCAATAGAGCAGTTATAAGCCGAGCCGCACATCTCCTTCGAACAAACAGTTCGTTCGTTCGAATAGATCCTTCGAAAAATCAAAAACATCCAAGGCCACTACAAGGGTGACAATTTCGAAGATGGTTGTAGGCCATAGTAGAAAAACACCGAGGAGGTGAACGATTTCCTTGAGCAGCTGATCAACTATCGAATGAGTTTGATTTCTGATAAAGTGAGTCTCTAAGACAGCTACTCTTACTTTGTGGGTATATCAAGCATCGGTCGATTTAAGGCGCATAACTAGAAAATCATGGCCGCCTTACTGCAAAGTGCCTACATGAAGTAGTATTTTACTGCGTTATAAGGCATAAAAATAGACAACTCTCCACAATTACTCCGACTTGTTGCTGTGCACTTGCATCATAATCTTAGAATTCTTAATATCAGTAACAATGATATTGGTGATGCTAGTTTTATCTTGTCTTAAATTTTGGATGAGAATGTGTTGGAAATACTCAATATCAACAATAATTCCATCGGCAGTATTGACCAGATCCTTAAGAAATTTAGCAATTTAAGAGAATTGCACTGTAAATCCAATGGCATCAGACAGGTCACTTCCCAGAACTACTGTGCTCATCTCAAAATAATCGATCTCTCCAGCAACAAAATAGCCAAATAGGTCGATTTATCAGGTCTAACTATCATCAAATCACTTTAATTAGTCAATCTGCTCAATAACCCTTTGCTGTAACAAACCAACTGGAAAAGCTCTTGGTCTGGTTCTTTGAATATTAATCTGTTCTACTAAATGGATAATCTTTATGTAAGGATAAGATAATTCAGGTCATGTCAGCATATGGACATCAGAAGGATATCGCTTTCAGCAAGGAACTTGCAAATAAACCCAAACACCAAATTATAATTGATGATCTATCCAAAAACAGTTGGAAAGAAGATGAACAGCTAAAACACTATACAAGTTTGGGCAATCGCGAAGTGAGAAGCTAAATAACTAGGTTGACTCCAAAATACGCCTCAAGATAGTAAAAATAGCCTGCCAAGCAGAAGATATCTAAAATTAAAACCTACCTCGATGGCAAAATCATTTGAATTATATTCTCCTCTCTATTCTTACCTATCAACAGCTCGATCAATTATCAACCATTTCACTATCTGGTGATGCTTTAGGGCAAATTTATTACTTAAGTAGCATTTGTCAGTTAATTGATCATACAAAATCATCGAAGGAGACGAGAACGAGTACTTCCAACATTAGGAGCGAAGTTGTCGCCGGCTAATGGTGCGTCCACCCAGAAAATTCCCTCATCGTCTTCCTCAGAGTCGTCTTCCATATCATCTTCTTCTTATTCCTCATCGGAATCTTCTTCAGTACTGCCGCCCATAGTCTTGGAACTTTTTAGTTTTCTTTCCCTCTTATCGGCATCATCATCATCTTCCTCCGGCTAGTCGCTGCCTGACCCAGTCAAAGCCGAATTGGTGCTGATGATATCTTTAGAGGCACCGCTAGTCTTTGTGTTTGGTTTATTGTTAACTGTGCTGGCCGATGTTTTGCTGTTGGAGCTGCCAGCGCTGGAGTCTGCCTTATTTGAAGAATCAGCATTTTTAATAATTTTGGAGTGAGTTTCATTCATGCTGTTCTTGGCGTCAGATTCGGAGTTAATGTTGATGAAATAGAAGGTTCCCGCAGCGAGAGTTGCCACTACTGCCAAGATGATAATGATATTGAGGGGAGTCATAAATCGTGATTTTACCACTTGTTTTGGGTTAGCTGGCTCAGGTTCGACGACTTGCAGATTGGGTTCAAGTTCCATGAGTTCAAGAGGGGGAAGTTGTGGTTATCTGAGGCCTGCTTCGTGGACTTCGAGCATTGCAGAAAATAAATTAATATAACAAATCGTTAGCAAAGATGGTTTATTGCCAGGAGAGGACTTCTGAATGGAAGATTAGTTAGGATTAAGTGACTGGTGACTAGATTGATTAAATTAGTTTGAATCTCTTGATGTCAATAAAATTTAAATTTAGGAATTTGTTGAACTTAAAATAGAGGATTCTATTTCAGGATTGCATTGAATGAGCAAAGTGTCTACAAAATACATGATTTCGAGTATTTTTTAAATGATTTTACTTTCGACCTTAAAAATCTCAGATTTAAAACAAGGGCTACTCGCTTTAATGGCAAAAACAGAAATAAACTACAAATAAATATATAATCATTATAATGCAGTCCTGTTAAATGCCAATTACAAAAATATCAATTTGCATTTAGATTTTAATCAAAAATGGCAATTAATCGTATCATTGGTCCATATCAGGGCAATATCGTATTAACTCATCGTAAAAGTAGTCCAATACCAGATCAACGCTGCAAGAGTCCACTTTGTTCAGTACACTTCCATTGCTTAGCTCATACCACTAATGCTACTAATTAATGCTGGCTCGAAGTACTTTCAATTGTCCTCTTTAAGACTATGGTTAGTGCTGGCTTGAGGATATATTTTTATCCTCATCTTTCCCTATGTTCTGTTGATTGATTTCCTCTTTGTTGTTGAATTCTTTCTTTTTGTATTTCCCTTTCGATTCCTTTCCTGCTTGACATTTATCCATGAGTTGTTGTTGCGTAAAGCGGAGGACTACATCTGTCTCCCAAGTTGCCGCTTCTTCTGGTCTGTCCTTCCACTTGATGAGATAGTGTGTGACACTACTGCTGTCTTTATACTGAATGACTAAAACATTTACCTCATCAATAATGGCTTCGACTTGATCTTCAATACTGCTGAGGTTAGTATGCTTATTTTATGCAATTGACATTATTATAATAGTCATACCGCTGGGAATTGACTGATACTGTCAAGACCATAAAAGATCATAAAAACAATATTCCTTAAACTGATGCGTTGATGAAGTTTTTATTAGCATACAGATTGGTAATAATAAAAATGCATCATTGTATATTCAGTCATTATTTGAATATTGGTCAATAATTTAAATAAAGATATACTTTCCATCACACCTTCTTCAGTTTCCATTTTTGGTTATCCTTGGCATGGAAATCCCATTGAATGATCTTGGTATTATTTTTGGTCTGATTTTAAAAGCAATCCAATGCTTTGCCACAGAAAGTGAATATAACAAATTCGCCACAACCGGGGCTCACTTATTGGAGTCTAAATTTTTGATTTGCACCATTGGTTAGAGGGGTTTAGTGGATGGTAGCCCCGTTCTTGTCCGAGTAATTGGCTACAGTTAGGTACAGTCCTGAGGCCTTGTTTAAAAAGAGAACTTATAAGGAGGAATGAATAATAGCAAATTGCTGGTTTGGACCGTTCCAACTATCATAGATAATGAGTTGTCCTGAAATATCTTTGTCCTGACTAATATCTAAAACTCTGTTGGCAGTCTTAGACACTATTTAATAATACCTGACGTTAGAATTGTTCGCATTTTGAAG
>Ga0302280_1003133_pt1 | contig 12168 bp, 15 predicted proteins | sample III_Fen_E1_1_FD_198771 | JGI IMG/M metagenome (GOLD analysis project Ga0302280, IMG submission 198771) | Peat permafrost microbial communities from Stordalen Mire near Abisko, Sweden - III_Fen_E1_1 | ecosystem: Environmental > Terrestrial > Soil > Wetlands > Permafrost | place: Sweden: Abisko...
CGAGAGCTCCCAATATAGAAGTTCTATTCGACTGCGGCGCGGTATAGTGGACCGATTGCTCTGCTTTATCGCAAGTACTAATCTCAGCAGTTGAAATTGCCCGAAAACTACGACACTCACGTGCTTCTTTTCAACTGCCACGGGTAGCTGCAACGCACTGTGCCTTTCTAACTCAAAGAGAGGGTGATCCTTTTCGAGTTTACTTCGGATGAGCAATTGCTAATCCTGTTGGCCACGGGTAAGTATTATCTGGTTGATGCCGCCACTAGCATAGTTGTGGAGGGTAACTACTTTGCTGGCTAGAATGAGCAGAGCAAGAGCAGTTCGAACATTAGATGCGTGGGAGCACAACTAATTGACGACAAACTGATAATCGTGCGTGATCGCACACTCGGAGTAGTGTAGGGCATATCTGGGAGTTGGAAAGGATTATCAGTGATTAAATTAAATTCCGACAACCAGTTATTCAGCGGCAGTTTGACTCCTGAGGGTAATTTGCAGATCATTTATTTGAGTCGAGAATGCACTATTGAATATTTTAACCTCAATTAGTGGCATAGCAGCGGGAGTTCCCCTGAAACAGTGGTGGCAGCTAACTTGCTCAAGTCAAAGTAAACTAACTATCAAAATCTTATTTCCATATGTTACTAAAATTCTGTAATGGTGATGGTCTTTCCCACCTTGGCACTCATAGGAAAGATAGCACCCTATACTATTATCCCATTTGACACCTTTAAAGTAGAAAAGGATGATCCCATCAGTAAATCCAATTCCAGAAATCGTTACCGCAACTTCTACAGATTGGGGTTTTTAGATCGTGCTTGCTACTTCTATGATCGACGTCGCCTGTTGTTTTTCGCTCCTACTGATACATCTTACGATCTACAGGTGCGTGAGTTAACCTTTTCTGCCAATTTACTCGCAGTTGGTGACTCTAGTTTGAGGTTAATTCAATAATATACTTTCCTCTACCGGTCCATTAACAATCCTATATACTACTCCATCACATAGGATCTCGAAGCAGCACAGTTATGCTTTCAGATGGCTAATAATTCTGACAAGGAGCTCTTTGAGCATTATGATAGGCTCGCTCATGTTTATGATTGCTTCATTTAACGCAAGCCTATTGAATTAACAGAAGTTCATGCAATTCGTGACTAAGTCTAAAGAGTATGGGGAGCTCTATTAAACGTTGTTGGGCTTTATGTTGACCCGGGGGAGCAGTTATGTGTGCTAAGATTTGCTAACTTCCTCCAAAACTATTACGGCATTAGAGAAGAGATGAACAGAGTGAGTGAAATCAGCAAATAGTTGCGAGTTGTAAACGGTTTGCGTCATGAACATATGAAGCGCTGGCTAACTCACGAGGAATTTAGCAAACTCAAGGCTAGTAACGATCGTTTCTTGGTGTTGCTGCTTCGCTACAATATGCATTTCGCAGCAGATATGGTATTTTAGGATTCAAAATCCAAGGAAATGGTGTTTGTACACTGGGCTCGCTGCAAGATAGAGAAAGAAAGCGAGGAAGGCGCTCTCGAGGAAATCAAGGCTCACTACCTGCAAATGAAAGTTAGTATGGGCAATACTTACGTGTTCACTGACTTGGCCAAGTACTGTTTGGATCGGAATATGAACAGTTTAGCTTTGAAACTCATATAATTATAACCACACGTCGGCCGCAGGTGTATGGTGTTTCTGCTCATATTCATGGCAAGAAAGGAGCCGCAGACAGTCGATAAATTGTTAGAGTACTCCGAGTTATCAGGGGAATCTGCAACAATCCATTATACTCTACAAACCCTAAGGAAAGCTACGGGCTAGTGGTTGTCTGGGGAGAGTTGGTTGGCTCTTCTACCTAAAAAACCACTTCTTTAATCCCATTATATCAAGATACTGAGAACTGAAGGCTAAGAAGAATAATTGCAAAAGTATCTCTCAGTGAACAAACTTTACATTGATCTTGGATACATTAGCCTTGGTCGACAACTTACCATTCATCCAAACATTACATTAAAAGAGGCCACTTAATTGGTCGTCAAAGATTACTCTAAGCTACTACCCTCTCTCGCATAGGAACTACCACGTTGTACTTTAAGGGAGGGTATGCAAAAATTGCATTAGTTGCGTGACAAAAAATACCCTATAACCGAAGAGGACGGCAAATAATTAACTCGAGATGGAGAGTTCGAATGCCTCGCTGATCTGATAATTAGTAAAGACGGAAATGTGCCTCTGGCTACTCGCATATTGCGTGGCATAAAATCAGATAAAGTCTACACTATTCTGCTGCGTCGAGGGAAGGTGAGAGACGCAATATAGTAAGCATTCTGTCGTAAAAACAAAGATAAGCTGACTGAACTGATTCCTTTTGCAGATGAATAAACACAGGAATACGCTAAGAAGATGCAGTAAGAGTTGCTGACGAAGAAGTGATGAGTTATTGAGTTATTCTTATATTATACCGAACAGATCAGTGATTCACTTTATATTATAATATTATACTCAGTTCACAATGGAGCCCAAGTAATTAATGCTGCAGTTGTGGCAGATGATCGAGCAAGGAAGACCGCATGATGTGGCTAAAGCTATCTTAACATACCCGAGAGGGAAGGAGTTAATGTTAATCAACGATATTGAGGGTAAAAATGCATTTTTTCGTGCCATATTTATTCCTGATGAGGCAGAGTGTATTAAGACATTGCAGTACTTGGTGAAATATGGAGGAAACATCCGACACTGTGACAAGAACAATCAAAACGTGGTCTACTTCGCAGCTAAAAATGAGAAGGAGGAAGTGATTAAGTATCTTCTGACATTTGACTTCAATCTAAACACAGACGATTTCTTTTGTCAGACTCCTCTTTTCTATTCCGCCAAATTTAACACTCGTTGCGGAATCGCCTCTGCATTACTCCGAGCTGGTTGTGACGTTAACCACAGGGATAACAATGGTCAGACATGCTTGTTCTACGCTGCTGGGGCTGGTAACATCTAAATGTGTAGGTTATTTGTGGACTACGGTGTCAATGTTCTGCATCTAGATCGGAACAAAGATAGAGCAATCAACTACGCTCGCAAGAATGGAACCACTCGCTTCGTCGATTATCCTTATATTGTCGACTATCTAAACAACTACAAGATGGAAATAAGGAAGGTGAAGGAAGAACGTCGACAGGAGAGTAGTCAGAATACTACTGAACGCCGCAAAAAGAAAGAAGTCACTAGAAACGAGTACTGCCTTGTATTTACCAACGAAAACGGATAAATAAAAGCCCTCGACCAACAGGAATTACAGGTATTTAAGAATACGAGCGAGGACAACGCTAAACTCTACCAGCTAATGGCCGACCCAGACGAACCTGTTGAAGGATTGGTGTCCATGCCTGATAAGCGATATGAGCGTCTCGCTACCAAGATTCTTACTCATTTTTGGAAACTAGAGAGTACTTACTTTGCGATGCAGATAGTTATCATTTCTACGAGCCTGTAAATTTCTCTGGTCTAAACCTCCACGACTACCCGACGATAGTGAAGTACCCCATGGATTTCGGAACAATAAAGCGTAAGCTAGCCTGTAATGCCTATGACAACGAGTTTGAATTCCAGGCCGACATGAATCTGGTTTTTGATAACTGTATTCTCTACAACGGAACTGAACGAGACATAGGCAAGATAGCATTACAAATGAAGATGGAGTTCAATACCATGTTTCTTAAGGACTTTTCTATTTGATTTGATAGAGTGTTAGATAGAGATAGATAGGTATCACCCTCAACAGAAATTTAATTTGGAGGCAGGTAGGCATTGCTTTAAGTGAGATCTAGTCGTTGGCGATGCATAGGAATATATTTTAAGATGTTGAGGACTCCCTTATAATATGCCCAGCTCATTTTTAGTTTTGCTTTTGCTGTTATTAGACCTTTCTGGTTGATCGGCCACCATGAGGTAGGCTATTTTGTTAATAGGACTGAGTGTTTGTGTGTCATGTCTGCTCTATTTTTCATCCTTCTTTGCATGAGAGAGTAACCTTATTTTCTCCTTCCTTAAGCAGGCGCTAATCCTTTCTGTAGCCCCAAGATCCTCCATATTCCCGGAGGAAGAAGACAGTTCGTTAAATTAAGAGAGAGTTGCATTGATGAATTAAATTAAAGTCATTTTTGGTTTATCGAATTGGCATGCTTACGAAATGAGCTATAAATGGTCGGTTTGCATTTATTTACACTCAGAGTTATCGCGTGGAGAGGGAAGTAGTGTCAATTCGGAATTTTAATGCTACCAATACTCAATTAGCTTTTAGAATTCATCTCTACGAATGAATTAAAAGCTTTCATCTTTGTAGCTTATGCCTCTCTTTTTTGAGTCGATAAATTTACCCACTACTCCTAAAAAGGCTTCGAAACTGTTTATTTTTTAGAAGAATGGTTCATTATCTTTGTTAAATTCATACAAGACATGATGGGACAGTAGGTCTTGTAGCAGTTGAAATAAGTCCACTCCTTTTAGCATCTTCCTTGTTGGAGATAGGGTGTTGAAGTAGTCATCAATCACTTACTTCTATTCCAAGAGAACCCGTCTTAGGAATATATTATTGTGGAATTAGTTGGGCTATCTGTAAACAAGTAGACGGTTATCCTTGTATTGGCTTATCCATTCCCTCAATAGATTACTGATATGTTATGTTTTTAGCGGTTTGAGAGTAACTTCGATAGGTATGTTGCTGTCTGTTAAGAAAATACTGAGGGAAGATGCAATTGTGGCCTGCAGTTACAAGAATATAGCCACTTGCTTTGAAAGAACCATCAAATTTTGTTGCAAACTAATGGTTTAGTCATAGCTGAACTTACTTGCAAGTGCTTTGAGTGCTTGTTTATCGTGCAATAGTCTTTAGATTTGGCCAATGGCGGTTGTTAAACTATCATTTTTTTAAAGCATTTAGTTAAGTTATTCACTATTAATCTATCTCAAATTAATAACCTGTCCATCTTAGATATAACTGTTAAACGGCATATTCCGGATACTTTCTCCATAGGAATCATTAAATATTGGAAATCATGCTTTTTGTAAAACCAATATTATAATGCCATCAGATGATATAATATCAATGCGTGATTTGACCACTCTTCAAATTTATTTATTTTAGGATTTTTAACAATATCAGTTATAAAACTACCAACTTCCGACCTTATGTTAGGCGCCATCTGCATCCACAAATTAGGAGTTAGTTATCAAAGTATTTACATAATAAAGAGGTTTCATTGGATGGCACGAGGTATAATATTAGTATGCCTTTACAGCAATTTTTGCTGTAGCTGTTTGAGGCTTCTCCAAACTATTCCCTTTCAGTAGCCTTACAAAAACTGAGAGCCTACGGGGGAATATCGTGTACCAATTCTTGGATTCAGGTCTGCTAAACAATCTTTCAATCAACCATCGCCAGCTGAGCTACATCTTCAAAACTGACATTTATGAGACGCAACGCCAGCAGTAGCCTCTTTCTGCTCCTGTCGGCAAAAAGATTTTTCACAAGGACTACTTGCTTGAGAGCGTGCTGCTCTATCTCCTGTCCCTGTCTTTTTTCATCAAATTGCTGCTGTATACAAATGAACGCCGAGATGTCATTGATTTGCATACAGAAGTAATCGGGTTTGTGTTTCTGGTGTTCATCATCGTCTCGCGCAGCCATCGAGTGACTAGTAGTCAGTTTTCTTAAACGCAACAAGAAAATATTGGTATAAAAAAGTAAAACATGCTGAGAGTGAGACGAAAATAGGAGGAACTAATGCTTGCAAAGGAGGAGATCGAGCAAGGCGATATTGTAGCCTTCAGTCAAGGCGATATTGTTAATGTAGATGCAATTGTTCTAAAAATTTATCAATCGGCTGTAGGAGATAATATCAAATAAGAGGAGTAGGAGAAGCTAACAATCAACGAAGAGGACACTAATACAAGTCGAACTAAGTGCTACAAACACTCCATTTGGATAGCTTAACGCAACCAAGAATTAGACCCCTTCATCATGGCAAATTCTCAAGTTTTGTAGGGAGATATGTGGGTGCTTGTTTGCTTAACTGGCAAGTGTACCTCCAGTAGTCGAGCGAATTCTGAGCTGTAAGTGGGAGGAATGGCAGAGTTATCAAAGGTGAGTCGACAGGTCAGCCAGGTGATGAGGGGAGTGGTGGGAGCATTGGTTTTCTTATTAAGTCTGAGATGGTTAGATGTGTAGCAGGTGCGTCATTACGACGTCTTTCTGTAATTGGTATATATTATAAGTTGTCTGTTGCTGTTTCTCTCCTACGTAAATCATAATTAAATGTTTACTTTCATTGGTAAATATTTTCAAGAACAGTTGCAGACCAAAGCATACCGGATACTAAATCCCAAGCTTCTCGAGCGATTAGAATCGGTCGATTTGATAGTAATCTAAGATGACTGCCTTAGCTTCACCAGAGGAGGACACCTCCTGAAGCGTGATGACCTTAGTGTAATTAATAGGGCTGTTGATGTCAAATTTGTAACCACTGTTAATCGTGACCGAATCTACGCTCTTTTTGGTGATGATGTCAATACTTCTCTGATCTTCTAGACAGAGGAAAATGTTCCTTTGAAATAACGACTCAAACAATTGGGTAGCTGCAAGTTTATGCGGACTGATTATGAGACCTTTAGAAGTTATTATCTTCACTTGCTACAGGAAATGCATTTTCAGCTGCTATATTGCAGTAGAAACAGAGCAGGAATGGCTGCAGACGAACTCATCAGTGTCAAATGCAATACCTGCTCGCTAGAAAAAGAGCCTCCTCTTCAGGGAGAATGGGTAAGAGTGGTCAGTGGACAGGAATTATAGCCAGTGTTGGTAGAACTTTTGGATAAAAGCAAAATTTACGGCAGACTACGATAGTGCTACTATGCAGTGTTGTTCAATAGCTGTCTGGAACTATTTATCCTGTCAGGGTGGGCCTTGGCCGGCTGTATGCTAGACCTCAATTTAAACCTGCTGATTATATACCTAAACCGGAATAGGCCCTTGTAGCTTTACAAGTCAATCATACACCCTGAGGCGGATTCCATGACTCCAAAACCTGCCCGTATCCCTCAACAATTGCCTTTGTGGCTATAATTTAATATCATTCTGGCAATTTACTATGTGTATATGATGGGAGAAGTGTATAATTCATCAGACAGACAGTTTTAGCTCTTTCTGCTCCTGATGGGCAACAGACTGTTCCGTATCGAGGGGCTGCATTCTCACCGTAAGCACAATTCGCACACAATAAATCGCTTCCTGCTTAAAACAGCAGGATTAGCCCTGCTGATCATAGGATAGGCAGGGATAAGGTGGTACCGCTCTGCTTCTTCAGACTATATTACCCAATCCATGGATATTCTATTGCTACCTGTAATTCTGATTTTATACTCTATATTTTTTTGATTACAATCAGTATTAACAAGATGGTTTTTATCATTATATGATAGTTCTTTGCGAGTCGAATTATCATGGAAATGGCCTGTTCTTGCTTTCATGTCGCGTGTGGTGATTTGTTTTTAAGTAGATTGTAGTTGCGAATTAATTGATATATATATGAATTCAGGTCATTGCCATCCATCTTATCTTGAATCGACACTCTTTGTGAAAGGTTCTACCAGATGCTTACCCCGATCGATATTGTTGTTTCTTTTGATTTGATATGTTATCAAGTATAAAAATCCGAAACTGTATTTAAAAATTAAAAATGCCGTAGCAGATATAAGGTAAGAAGAGTGCTCAATGATTGATTTTATGCTAATTGAGCAGTTGAGCAGTTGATAAATCTAACTAAACTTAAATTTTGACATCATTTTAAAACTTGAAACTGCCAAAAATATTATTGCATCCTTGGTCACTTGCCCTTGCCATAAAACAGATAAAGCTCTTCCAGCAAACTACCCTATTTTCGAGGCTACTGACAACTAAGTATAATACTTATATTATTCAGTAATCAAGACCAAGTATTTTATCAAATACTGATATAAAACTTGCGAAGGGAGAGTTCAATAGAAGTGCAGCGAGTGGCTGATAAAAAATTAATTTAAGCTGTAATTAATTAATTTATTGAATTTTATTCACCTCCATGCGCAGCCAATAGATTATCTATGAACGCAATGCCGTATGCTTGCCCTGCTGGACTGGCTATCAGCCCAACACCTATCTCGAAAAGAACTACAATTTTTAGGAATAATCTCAGAAAGACCCCCGAGACAAGAAAATTTCACTAAAACGGGGCAGTAGAAACAGCTTGAAAGGCGTACACCAACGCACTGAGTCAGTGGGAAACTCTGTGATTGAACCATTCCAGCCTCAAACTACTCGTCCTATGGTTGAAAGTTTAAACAATCCCCAAGTTCGATCCAGCCACTAACCTCCCAGAATCATTATTCGCACAAGCACCCTTTTTCCTGCTGACTATCATAAACCAACCATGGTTAAGTTCCACACTGACCGACAGGAAAAACCCTCGGACCAGAAAATCACTTTAAATGTTGGTAAGCCTAATGTGAAGTGGAACATGATGGAGACTACCACGAAGAAGGGCCTACTCTAAACCAAGCCTAGCGAAGAGTTGATCAAGACTAAAAAAAACCAGATGGCGTCAATAAAGTCCGACCTCCAAAGGACATCAGACCTGAAAATCAGTATTTGCTCAATTCATAGGGGCGACCCTGTTGAGAGGATGGAGGAATCGGAGGTTATGCTTGATTTCTTTCATCCTACCGAGAGCAAAGTCAAAGAGATACAGAAGGCTATCAGCGGACAGGTCATTCGCGAGTAGGATTCCTTCGAATTGTGATTTCTCCTGCTTTTTGAATGTTATATCGGGTGTCATCAGTTTTCTGACTCGGAAATGACTTTAATACTCACAGCTGCTTCGCTGTTTAAAATGGAATTTGTTAAAGATAAGTGGACCCACTTAGTCAAGGCCTATAAGCATTACGCGAACCCCAATGACAACCCCACTGATTATGATCGTAAGGCATTCGAATTGTTGAGCAAAGGGGAGGTGGACATGTTCATCGATTATTGCGAAAGTAACCCAGTAAACTTGCATGTGAATGACTACACAAGTTCCAATTTGCTAATTATTGCGCAGGATGTCGCAAATGATAGAAATCCGTAGAAAAAAGCATTAGGACAGAAGGAAAGGACGGCAAGAGCAATCAAGGCAAGTGTATACCTCATTGAAAAAGGGGTTGATATTGACTATCGCGATAAAAATGGAGGAACAGCCCTGCAAGGATCTGTGCATTGGGAAAATTAAGAAGTAGCATAGGTTTTGCTGAAAAAAGGGGCCAATCCCAACCTTGGCAGCATAAAACACATGACAAATTTGCCTATGGTGTCTGCCCTCCTGAAAAACAACTTGAACCTAATCAACCTCTTAATATAATACGGAGGAGACGTAGAAGAAGCTTTGAACTTGGTCAATTAAAAGGGAAAGGATCACTTTCATATCACTGAAGAGCAAAAACAATAGTTACGGTCAGCTTCGAATATCTCTTCCATCATCCGCAGGAGAAGATACGAAATTGCACTTGAAAAGAAGACTGTTCTTTCGCTGCTGTCCTAGGCACAATTTTAAGAACTATGTTTTTATGTATGACTATTGTTTAATTCATCATTATCTTTAGTAAATATCTCGATTAGCTGATAATTATTCAACTGCATCGCTTGCGCCCGTGAAAGTAAAAGGGGAAGGGGGTTTTGTGAATTATTGGGAGTTCATTTTTAGTCATGATTTCAGAGGACACCCATTTTTCTACCTTTTGATTGATGTTAACCACCCCAACTTCTTCGCAATTGGTATTGTTTCTGTAGTTGTCTCTCCATAGGGCGCATTTTTTAACTTTTCTTGTTCTCACTTTTGCCTTGTTTTTAATCAGCATACTTGAAGAGGATGAGTTTGTCTTTTTCTATTGATGTGCCTCTCCGCTGGCACATTTTTGTATTTTGGGGATGACTTGAGGCTATTCTCCATGTTTATAAGCACGAATTTCATTCTCATGCATTTCTGGTTCCTTGTGAATCTATCCATTGCGACTTAGGCACCTTCCCACGATAGAATTAAGTCTTAACTCATTTCTTTTGCTTAATTTGTTCTTCATGTCCTTTTTAGGCGTGAATATTTCCAAAACAGGGACCTTTTTTGGCAGAAACGAGCTTGAATAGTTCTCATTTTACGATGTGGCCATATGATAGCGAGTTTACATTTCAGTTTTAGAACGTTTAGGCCGACACACCATTAGTTTGGAGGCTTGACCGTTTTTACGGGGATTGTGGATGTTGAAGTTCAGCGATATTATAGTCTTTATCGCTTAGTTAGGGGAATACTCTTTGTCAAAGCTAGAGTCCTTATTTTTATCTATTTGAATTTCGCAATTGTTTCTAATTCGGCAGCTCATCGTCGCCTTTCGTGGCAGTTAATGATGGTAAACAGAGGACTGACTAACCACCACTTTTTTTGCTAGATGCTATTGTTTGTTATTATGCCTCTCAGTTTTGGGTGTGTTGACCTCTTCCTCGACAGTCCTAATCTTGCTGTGTTTGAGTTTGATATCGATTTAATTCTGCTCTCGATAGAAGGTGAACAATCCTTTGGACTCCCGTCCTTGGAACCCTCCCTCTAACATATTATTAATGCATAAATTCACCCATCTATCATGGTAGTTATTAATTTATTATCAAGATGATTTATGAAAGCAACTAATCAATAACTGGCTATTCCCACTTGGTCCACATCCACTGTAAGCACCCCTCTTGACGCGTTACGTAAAGACATACAACCAACTGTATAGTCCTGGCTGCTGAGGGGAGCAATCTTAAACTATGCTCGGGATAACTCGGCCTAAATTGAACTTAGACTCACACCGATTTTGGCGTCAACTAAACTGTTCAACACCTCTCTACGAGTGTTAGCCTGGCGAGTGGGAGGAGCGCGTGGATGTAAAATGGGCGAAAAGGCCAGCTAATTAAGTTTTCGCTTTGCATTGTGATTTCTGAGGGCACCTGCTTCTGCCACAACTGATTTGAAGATGGTTAAATTGGAGAGATCCTCACTAGAGAGACTTGTGGTGGTTTGCTTCTTCTGTCGCATCATGGCTTCGGTTTGGAAAATGTCAAACTTTTCCTTGGTTTTCCTTAGTTCCTCCTCCAATTCTTTCTTCCTGCGACTTTGAGTTCCCAATTCCTCTTCTATGAGTTTAGTGGCTTCTTACAACGACCTCAATTTATCCCCCTGCCTCTTAAAATCGCTTTCCAAGAAACTGGACTGCTAAACCTTAAGCTGTAACTATCCAATTCTCCTTTAATGCAATTCTTTGGTCGCTTGTCTATCTTTAATTTCCTTCTCGAGTATCATAATCTTGCGTTTTTGCTCCACACCCACTCGTTATAGCTCTTCCTTTTCGGCAAGAGTTGTCTGAAATCTGGCCAGTTCATCTCTCATTTGTTTCAGTTTGTCCTGCCAAAGTCTGCCTGGTAATTTAACATGTATTTTGCTGAGAGGGGTAGAATATGTGATTAGTTGCAGATCGTTGATGAGTTCCTTGAGGTGGAATTGCGTGGTAAGGACTGTCTCTTTGAGCATTTTGATGCTTTCAGTCTCAGAGTAGAGACTGCTCAATTACTGCAGAGTATCGCTTAGCTCTACCTATTTCAGTACTTTTACCACCAAATCCACTCCTGACAAATAACTCTTCATGTCACTCTTAAGCCGTATATGCGGATTCATACAGCATTCCTTCAGGTAACCCAGCAACATTTTAAGGAAGTTTTAGATCATGGTGTCAACCTGAGCTGATTCGCGAGCTTATGATTTTCTGCGATACAATTCAATTGAACTAAGCACCTGCTGCACTCCTCTCATGGTTTCGCTGCATAGTTCAAGTCGGGTGGACAGTTCTGGAGGCAATCGTTTGATAGTAAGAGATATCTTGTCCAGCATTTACACGGGGTCAATATATGGATCAAACTCAACCTCAATATCAATTGTTTCGGTAGTTACTCGCTGCAGTAGTTATTGAGTAAAGCTATCGATTCTGCCCACCTGATCTTTGAGTTCGGGGTGGGAGATGATTTACATGATTTCCTCCTCCGTATCTGCGGATATGACTGCCATTTCAATCTTCAGCAATAAG
>Ga0302280_1003134_pt1 | contig 12161 bp, 8 predicted proteins | sample III_Fen_E1_1_FD_198771 | JGI IMG/M metagenome (GOLD analysis project Ga0302280, IMG submission 198771) | Peat permafrost microbial communities from Stordalen Mire near Abisko, Sweden - III_Fen_E1_1 | ecosystem: Environmental > Terrestrial > Soil > Wetlands > Permafrost | place: Sweden: Abisko...
AAAGAGACAAATTGTTTAATCCCGATAAGAAAAACAAGTTTGTTAACCTGCTTGTTATTTTTTGGAAATTACTTATCAATAAAATTCCATTCTTTATTGTGTCGCTTGTTTTTGGTGTAATTACTTTTAAATTACAAAAAGAAGGCGGCTCAATTACTTCTTCTACCGTATTTACAACCATTCAAAGAATATCATTTGTGGGTGTGAATTATATCATGTATTTGTGGAAACTGTTCGTTCCTTTTCATCTGAGTTCTTATTATCCTTATCCTGAATTAACATCATCAGACGGACTTCCGTTCTACTTTTATTTTGGACCATTAGCGGCTCTTGTTATTACCGTTTCCTTGCTTTATCTGGCCTATAAAAAGGGAGAGAATTATTTCAGGGTTGCCCTGTTCGGATTCGCATTTTATTTTTTCAACGTCATGTTTATCCTTCAGTTCGTATCTGCGGGGCCGGCTATTATGGCTGACAGGTATAGTTATGCCTCCTACGTGGGCTTTGTATTTATGCTGGTATATTTCGTGTATGTTTTAATAGATAAAATGCCGGCCTATAAAAACCTGGTTATTGGGGTGGTGGCTGTAGTTTCATGCATGTTGGCCTATTTATGCGAGGCACGTACGGAAGTATGGCACAATACTAAAACGCTTTGGGAAGATGTGATAAAAAAATATCCCGCTAAAATAGATACTGTATACAATGCTAATCGCAGCCAGTACGTTGTTCATATTCATCCCGGCGTTGAAACGGCTTATAAGAACCTGGGCAATTATTATGTTCAGGACAAAAATCCGCCTGATTATGATAGTGCTTATTTGAGCTATGTGGTACTGGAAGAAACTAAAAGTAAAGATGCCGGTGTATACAGTAATCTTGGAAATATTTGGGCTATACGAGGCAATATAAAAAAGTCTCTGGCGGAATACACCCAGTCTTTAAGTCTTAACAATAAAAGCTTTGATACCTATTTAGACAGGGCCATTACATATTCCCGTCTGGGGCAAAATGACCTTGCTATGCAAGATTATAATCATGCATATATGCTTGATTCCAATAACCAAAAATTGCTCGAAAACAGAAGCTATTCGCTGTTAAACGGAGTTAAGAACTATAAAGCTGCCTGGGCCGATTACGACAGGCTTATTAATATTGAGTCGACCAATATGGAATATTATAAAAACAGAGGTTTGGCTAAATTAAATAGCGGGTTTCCTAAAGATGCATTAGAGGACTTTAACAAGGTTATGAATGCCAATCCGAAAGACGGAGCATGTTTATATTATTCTTCGTTTGCTTATAAAGAACTTAAAGCATTTTCTACGGCAGTGGAATACGCCGGAAAAGCCTTACAACTTGGCTACAAATTACCTGCCGGATATTTGGAAGGGCTGCAACAATCAGCAAAGGCGAATGGTCAATAGTTATTGCTGAAAAAATCATGAACAAACAAAAGAAAAATATTCCCAAGAAAGGTGCCAATACACCGGTGAAATCTGCTCAGCAGGCGCAGCCTAAACAATCTTCCATGAGTGATCGTGACAGGACCATGGCGCTGCTGGGAGGCGTTTGTGTAGTCATATTCATCTGTTTTCACTATACCCTCGATAATCAGTTCCTGAATTGGGATGACTGGATTTATATAACGAAGGATAAATACATTACCAGCTTCTCGGCGGCTAACTTCAACAGTATGTTATTTCATGATATTACGTTGAATTATTTCCATCCTTTAACTATGCTTTCGCTGGCTGTGAATTATCAATTCTCCCAGCTTACCCCGGGGGGATATTATTTTACCAATGTTCTTTTACATATTTTAAATGCGGTGCTGGTATTTTATTTTGTGAAAACATTAATGGAAGCGATGGTGAAGGTAGGATATAAAGCCATCCCGGTTATCCCATGGCTATTGGCTGTCGGCGCTCTGATACACGGTATTCACCCTATGCACGTTGAATCGGTGGCATGGATTGCCGAACGCAAAGATTTAATGTATTGCGTGTTCTATTTTATAGGATTGATAATGTATGTGCGATATACGCAGGGAGCTAAGTTTAAATGGATGCTGTACCTCAACATCGCTCTTGCATTGGTTTGTGCCTGGGGAATGCTTGAGTTAAAAGATTTCAGCCTTGATTTTGCGGCAAAGGGCCATGACTTTTCTATTGGAGATCCTATCATGATTGGCTTCTTTTTCATATTGCTTATAGGCGCCATAGTGGCGGAACTTAAATTCCCCAAGGTTAAAATAGAACTTTTTTATGTGTGGGAGTTTTTCATTCTCTCTTTATTTTCCAAGCCTATGGCTGTTTCCTTTCCCTTATCCATACTGGTAGTTGACATATTATTAAAAAGGGATTTAAAATTTATTTCCCAAAGCGGCAATTGGATTTACGGCGAGATAAAAGCGATTGTAAGGCTATGCCTCGAAAAATGGATGTTTTTTGTTATTGCCGTTTTATCAGGACTTCAGTCGGTGTTCCTTGAAATAGGCCATAATACGGTTGTTTTTACACACGGGTATACAGTACTACAAAAGCTGCTTATATCAAGCTATGCCTTTATGATGTATACTGTGGATGCATTCTATCCGGCTAATCTTTGCGGTTATTACCCTTATCCTGGACTTACCTCCGATCATTCTCTTCCTTCTCTTTATTATATAGCTCCCTGGGTTTCTCTGGCTATGGTTTTAGTGCCTCTTTTTTTTGCCAGAAAGGATAAAAACCTTTTCAGGGTAATGTTATTCGGATTGGGTTTTTATTTTTTCAATCTGGTTTTTATTCTTCAATTTCTTTCAGCAGGAACAACCGTTATGTCGGACAGGTATAGCTATGTATCGTATTTCGGGCTCATATTTATTCTTGTTTATTTAGCGCATTGGTTTTGGCAAAAGAACAAATCTTATCACATTGCTATAAAAGGTTCCTTGGCGGTTATTTGCCTGACACTTGCCTATATGTGTTATGAACGTACAAAAGTCTGGCATAACCCTGAAACATTTTGGTCGGATATAATTGACAAAAGCAACAAGCAATCGCAATTGCCCTACTTAAACCTTGGCGATTATTATGTGGATAGCGGAAAATTTGATAAAGCCTACGTGGAATATGTTACACTTGCCAAACTGAATACCGACCAGCCGGAGGTTTACCGCAATCTGGCCATGATTTTGGGACAGCGAAAGCAATTTGATTCCTCCATTTATTATTTTGCCAAAGCCGTGAAGTTGGATACTACCAGTTATGATATTTATCTAAACAGGGCCATTACCTATTCTATGATGGGTCGGTTAGATTTGGCTATTCATGATTACGATAAAGCGTATGCTCTAGATTCAACAAGTAACGATGTGCTTCTGAAAAGGGGTTTTGCTCTGGCTCAATTGGGGCGAAACGCCGATGCCGTTAAAGATTATGGCATATTGATAAGGAGGGAACCCAAAGAACCTTCCAATTATTTGTATCGGGGCAATGCCTTGTTAAATGGTGGAAATCCGGAAGCGGCTACCCATGATTACCTGCAACTGCTGCAATTGCAACCCGCCAATGGAGAATGCATGTATGACCTTTCACTGGCCTATGATAAGCTTTCCAACGAAAAAGAGGCCTTGGATTATGCCCTAAAGGCCAATCAGAATAAATTCCAGGTACCTGTTGACTATTTAAGCAGGCTGCAAAAGTCAGCCTCCCGCTAAGATGACGGAGGAAGTTAAAAAGAGTGTTGGCATTTTAAGCAAAGGCGGAACCATATTGTATCCTACCGATACCATTTGGGGTATCGGTTGCGACGCCACCAACGAACTGGCGGTAAAAAAGATTTTTGAGATAAAAAAACGCCCCTCCTCCAAAGCTATGGTTATTTTAGTTGCTGAGGTTTCTCAATTGGAATTTTATGCTCAGGTGCCTGAAGTTGCCTGGGACATGGTGGAGTATGCCGAAAATCCCCTGACTATTGTTTATCCCGGTGCTAAAGGCATAGCCCGCGCATTAATTTCTGAAGACGGAACTATAGCCATTCGGGTGGTGAAAGATGAATTTTGTAAAATGCTCATCAACACGTTGAGAAAGCCTTTGGTATCCACCTCTGCCAATATCAGCGGGGAACCCGCTCCGGGTTTTTTTGATGAAATTACCGATGAAATAAAAAGCAAAGTAGATTACGTAGTACCTTTGAGGCAGCACGAACATAAAAAAAATGCTCCTTCACGGATTATTAAATTGGGATTGAACGGGGCCATTGAGATTATACGCTAATGGATAAAAAAGAAATAGACGCAATTAGCAAACAAGCTATAAGCACACCGGTTTTTAAGGTGATATCGGTTGCTGCCGATGCACTTGGCGTGGATGCCTATGCGGTGGGTGGTTATGTGCGCGATTTTTATTTATACCGTCCCTGTAAGGATATAGACATAGTGGCCGTAGGCAAGGGAATTGACCTTGCCATGGAAGTGGCCAAGCACCTGGGTGACCGCAAAGTAAATGTGTATAAGAATTTCGGCACGGCGCAACTGGTATACGATGATTACAACATTGAATTTGTAGGGGCCAGAAAAGAATCATACCGCAGCGATTCCCGCAACCCTGCGGTGGAAGATGGCACACTGGATGATGATCAAAAGCGGCGGGACTTCACTATTAACGCCCTTGCCATTGGCTTAAGTAAGAACAATTACGGCGTTCTGGTTGACTCTTTCGGCGGGTTGAATGATTTGGATAACCGCATTATCCGCACCCCGCTCGACCCCGACATAACCTATAGCGATGACCCATTGCGCATGATGCGCGCCATACGCTTTGCCTCGCAGTTGGGCTTTGAAATAGAAAAGCAATCGTTTGATGCCATTTGCCGGAATAAGGAACGTATTAAAATTATTTCCAAAGAGCGCATTGCGGATGAACTGAACAAAATCATTCTATCCGATATTCCTTCGGTGGGGCTCAGCCTTTTATTTGATGCCGGTTTGCTACAGATCATCTTCCCTGAAATGGCTGCCCTGCAAGGGGTAGATAAGGTAGGAGCCCAAAGCCATAAGGACAATTTCTATCATACCTTGCAGGTGTTGGATAATCTCTCGTTGCGGACAAAGGACCTGTGGCTGCGCTGGGCTGCCGTGTTGCATGATATAGCCAAGCCGCTGACCAAGCGCTTCGACGATAAAGCCGGATGGACATTCCATGGGCATGAGGATAAGGGCGCACGCATGGTGCCAAGAATATTTGCGGAGTTGAAACTGCCACAAAATGAAAAGATGAAATATGTGCAGAAGCTGGTGTTGCTGCATTTGCGGCCTATTGTGCTGGCGCAGGAAGTGGTGACAGACTCCGCGGTGCGCCGCCTGCTTGCCGATGCCGGCGATGATATTGATGACCTGATGCTGCTTTGCCAGGCTGACGTTACGACCAAGAACTTTGCCAAGATGAAAAAGTACATGGCCAATTTTGAGTTGGTGAAGCGCAAATTGAAAGAAGTGGAGGAGAAGGACCACCTGCGCAACTGGCAGCCTCCCGTTAGCGGAGAAGATATTATGAAAGCTTTTAACATTGGTCCGTCATTGCAGGTGGGTATTATAAAGAGTGCCATTCGGGAAGCGATTATTGATGGGAAAATACCCAATCAGAAGGAAGCGGTGATTGAGTTTATGCTCCAAAAAGGGCAGGAGTTGGGATTAAAGCCAGCTATGAACGATAAGCTATGAGCTTTGAATATAGCGCAACTTAGGCGAAAATTTATTTATATTTAGTTAGTCAATATTTATTTATTAGCTATAAAATTAGTTTTGAAAAATAACAATGAATTACTACGTAAATAATAATAGAAATACAATAAAATTGTAAAAAATGGATTTTGTAATTTATTGGATATTAAATAGTTATGTGTGAATCTATTATTAATAATAATAAAATGCAATGAATTATAGCAAATATTAATGATGTTTTTTCGCTGCATAGTAAAAATATAGTTGTTGTTTTTGAGCATATTCCTATTTGTCATAATTCAAAGGTACAACACAAAAAAGTGTATTCTTAAAAAGTCATTGACCGTGCAGAGGGTTATGAGTTATGACCGTTCGTTATTGCGAATGCTGTGAAGCAATCTTACCTTATCTAGAAAGCTTTTATTTCTGAATTACTAACTTCCCGCTTCCAATTAATCCACCATCTTGTTTTAAAACCCGGTATAAATAGATACCGTTTGATTGAGAATTTATATCAATAGTATTGTCACCCTGAACTTGATTCAGGGTCGCATCATACACTTTCTCCCCTAAAATGTTGTAGATTTCTACATTACATGCTGCATTAATATTTGATACTGATAAAGTAAAAGTGCCGTTATTTGGATTTGGATAAACAGCAACTTGGGGTTTAGGATTATTAATTGTTGGAACGCCTAAAGTGCAGCCGACTACTTGCAAAGCTTTTTCAAGCACTTCGTCTCTGTTGTGATAAATCCCCTCTCGGGTTGGGAAAACTATGCTATCGGGTATTATGCCAACCCGTTCGGTGCTGTCACCATTAGCATAATATGTGCCGAGGGTTGTAAACATTGTTCCCATGTCTTGAGTAAGTCGATAGTAGGTAACATTACCATCAGTACCAGCTGTCTGGCTTCCTATTTTAGTTACATTGGGCATAGCCCCTAATATCATACAGCTGAATTCTGCCTCACTTTGGGTAACCTCATTGAATAACAATATCACTTTACCATTATAAGGAGTTGGATTACCATTAATTCCAAGATAATCAGGTTCCCAATAAAAAGTGCCCGGGTAAGTAACATCCGGAGTGGTAAATTCGGCAAAAGTTTTTTGATTGGGATACATGTCATCCGCAATTGGCCATGCCGTTCCATTAGGATAGTCCCTTAAATCAAAAATAATTGCGTTGGTATTTTGTAATTCACTATACATATTTGGAACGTCACTAGTTTGCAGTTCACCCATATTTACATATCCTATATTGCAATTACTCCATAATTTGTAAGTTGCGGAACCAAGTGTATCATTGGAAAAGTATCCATTTACATAATCATATACAGACAGCCAGTTTGAATAGATCTCTGTGGAATAGGAGGTAACTATTGTATGGGTATTGTTTAAGCTGTCAAGATAAGTGATTGTACAATTTGCACCTGAGTTTCCATACAACATATAGGAGCTTACAAATCTCCTGAAAACTGCCGTATCTCCTGCAGAGATATAGTTTTTCAAACTGTCTTCCCACTGCCGGGTGGTTAGTCCGTTTATGGAGACAATAGCATCTCCCGGTATAATACCAGTAACCCCTGATTTTATAACTACGTATTGATGTGGGATGTACTTTAATATAAGAAGAGGGCTATACCAGGCATTTAGCCCTCCGGGGAAATTACAGTACCCATCATATGTCCCGCCTTCTGTATGCGCATCAACATTCTGAGCTGTTATTTTTTTGAATGCATAATAAAATTGCTGATCATTGCCTGCACCATCTATTGCAAGAATGTTATGATAGAGTGTAGTATCCCAAGGTTCATTATGCAAATAGTCATACGGATTGAAATAATTAATAATATTCCAGTGTGCAAATACTTCTAATAACCTGTGCCATTCATCAGGGTAATTGGTGTAATCATTCACGTTTAATATTAAGCTGTCAGCAGGAAACACAAGCCATCCGGCATAACTATTAGAGTAGGAATTGTTCTTTACCCAACATTCAGCATGAGGCCTGAAATTGTTATTAATAGTATCCAAAATTGTTTTTACATCCGCCCTAAGCATAGGTGCATTTATCCAAGTTGTATTCAGGTTTCTTTTTAAATCCGCAGGCATGGTATCGCAAGGAGGAGTGTGAGTAATTATCATAGGTCCGGCAGCATTTAACATAGTATCAAGCGCATTATTAAAATCATTTTGAGTAACAGCACTTTTAACCAATGGAAGGCAATGAAGCAAAACACTGTCCCAATTTACTCCACAAGTAGATACATTGGAATGAAAATACTTTACAAACCCCCATACTTTACAAGTGTAAAATAGCTTTTGCTGATAGGTAGGGTTTTGAGCAATTGAAATAATGCTTAATGTTAAAGCAACAAAAAGTAACTGTATTTTTTTCATAGCTCAAGTAGTTTGATTAGGAAGTAAAGATACTATTTTATCTTAAATTCCCTTTATGTAGCAGTAGGGATCAACAAATGGCCTTTAATTCTTCAACGTCTCATCCAGCCATTTGTAAAACTCATGCTGCCATATTAAAGCATCTTGTGGTTGCAACACCCAATGGCATTCATTATCTAAATAGAGTAGCCTGCTTTTAATGCCCCGTAATTGTGCAGCCTGAAAGGCTTCCAGGCCTTGTTCCACCGGTACGCGGAAGTCCTGTTCTCCTTGTATAATGAGGATCGGGGTATTCCATTTATCTACAAAATTTTTAGGGTTGAATTTTTGGTAGTCAACAGGAGTTGGCTTGTTCCAATAAGCTCCCCCCGTTTCCCAATTAGGGAACCATATTTCTTCGGTGGTGCCATACATGCTTTCCAGGTCAAATACACCGTCGTGGGCTATAAAAGTTTTGAATCTTCCATCATGTATTCCGGCTAAAAAGAAAATGGAATAGCCACCGTAGCTGGCTCCTATAGCGCCCCTGCGGGTTACATCTACAAAAGGAAGTTTCGATATGGAATCGATAGCCGACAGGTAATCACGCATAGGTTGTCCGCCCCAGTCCCGGCTTATCTCTTCATTCCATGCCGTACCAAAACCCGGCATACCTCTTCTGCACGGGGCGACAATAATATAGCCGTTGGCCGCCATTAACTGGAAGTTCCACCGGAAAGAATAAAACTGCGAAACGGTTGACTGTGGCCCTCCCTGGCAATAGAGCAGGGTAGGGTATTTTTTAGTGGAATCAAAATCGGGTGGATAAATAACCCATACCAGTTCTTTCAGATTATCGGTAGTTTTCACCCAGCGTTTCTCAATTTTACCCATGTGTATTTTATCGTAAGCAGCTTTATTGGTAAAGGTGAGTTGGGTAAACGCTCCATTTTTCAAATCTACTTTATATACTTCCGATGCATGATTCATATCGGTTCGGGTAACAACCATATCGTTGCCCGATATTCCCAGCATGGCGGTAATGTCGTGGTCTCCAGTTGTAATCTGTCTGAAATTATCTGAATTAGGGAAGGACATCTTGGGAGCGTTTTTTATTTGTTTGAAACTTTTCTCTGAAGTAACAGGTAAGTATTTTGGAATAGTAATTTCAAACAGTTGATCGGTACCAAAAGCATTCTCCAGGAAATAAATTTTGGTATTATCCTTACTCCATTTTAAAGAAGATGCCGACTCATCCCATCCCGCAGTTAAATTATATTTCGTTTTTGTTTTAAAATCATACAGCATGATCCGATTTTGGTCCGCTTCATAGCCATCTCTAGCCATGCTGAGCCATGCTATTTTGCTGCCGTCTCCGGAGAAAATAGGGTAAGTATCGTAGCCGGGATTATCTTGTGTCAGGTCTGTTGTATTTCCGGTAGACAGATCATAAAAGTACAGGTCGGTATTGGTGCTTATGGCATAGTCTTTGCCCACTTTCTTTTTGGTAACATACACTATTGTTTTACTGTCAGGGCTCCAGGTAACATCATCGGGGCCGCCTTCCGGTTGTGTAGGACAGTAATAGCGTTCTCCTTTCATAATGTCTATCGCCTTGCTCATGTCAATCTTTCCATCGGAATAAGGGGCATAAAAAACATGTCCATAGGTTCCGTCTTCCCAGGTGGACCAATGGCGGTACATCAGGTCGTTAATGATGCGAGCGTGTGCTTTGGGCAGATTGGGATAAAGATCATTTGTATTTTGATCTAACTTAACATTCTTGGTAAAGAGCACCCATTTGCCATCCGGAGAATATTTTACGTTGTCAATGCCATCCGTATCTTTTGTTACTTGAACCTCCGCGCTTCCATCCGTATTCGATTCATACCAGTTGTCTTTATATACATAGCCCATTTTCCCGGCAGGGGAAAATTCAACATTGTATTTACTTCCTGTGGTTGCGGTTAGTTGTTTTGGCTCTCCACCTGAAAGTGGAACGGAATACAAATTATTTGATCCTTTATTAGCTTGTACATTATAATAGGTAACGCTGTAAATAGCATTTTTGCCATCTGGTGACAGTGTTTCTCCGCTTACCCGCCCCAGTTGCCAAAGCAATTCGGGGGTCATTACGTTTTGAGCATCACAAAAAGTAAAAAGTAAAAAACTAAAAGCTAAAAGTGGAAGAAGATTTTTTTTCATGGCTGTTTTTTTAGGAGGGCTAAGATATGGAAATGTTGAATGGGGAAGAATGAATTTTGAATTATAGCGGAGCTTTTCCGAAACGCTGAGAGACATCGTTTAACTTTCTTATTTTTGCCGTATCATGTTGGAGACCTTTCAAAAAGACCTGTTTAGCTTAGAACCTGATGCTGCCGGGAAAAAGTTTTTACTGGCTGTAAGCGGGGGGCTCGATTCTGTTGTAATGACAGAACTATTCCGGCTCGCGGGATACAATTACAGTATTGCGCATTGCAATTTTCAGTTAAGAGGAAATGAATCGGATGGGGATGAAAAGTTTGTAAAAGAATTGGCAGTAAACCAGCAGGTGCTTTTCTTTTCTACCCGGTTTGAAACGGAAAAATTTTGTGCCGAAAACAAAGTATCGGTGCAGATGGGGGCAAGGCAGCTACGGTATACCTGGCTGGAAGAGATACGGCAAAAAAATAAACTCGATTATATCGTTTTGGCGCATCATGCCGATGATGCCATTGAGACCTTTTTTATTAACCTGTTAAGAGGTACAGGCATATCTGGTCTGCATGGTATAAAGGCAAGGAATGAAAGCAGCATCCGTCCCATGCTGAACTTTTACCGCAAGGATATAGAGGTTTTTGCTGCAAAAAATAAACTCAGGTGGAGGGAAGACAGCAGCAATGAAACGGATAAATATGAACGGAATAAAATACGGCACCATTTGCTGCCAGCCCTAGAGGAAATCAATGAAAAGGCTAAAGAATCAATTACTGCAACCATTAATAATCTGGCAAGGACAGAATTGATTTTAAATGATTCTATTGATAAGGCTGACGGAAAATATATCAGTTTAGAAGGTGAACGCACCTATATTCATTACGATTTTTTTAAAGAGCTTGCACCTCCGGTTGAATACCTATATGAAGCCATTAAAAAAATGGGGTTTAATTACGAACAATGCCTGCAAATAGAGGAAAATAGGAGGCAGCAACCGGGAAAGATCTTTTTATCCGATACACATCGTATGGTAATGGACAGGGAGAATTTAATAATTGAACCTATAACAGGGAATGATATAGAAAGCTTTTTTGAAGTGAATGACGAGATGGAGGAACTTGTTGCAGGCAGTAATACCTATCTTTTTAAAATCCTGGAAAAGGACATGGATTTTAAAATTCCAACCGCATCACCCGAAAAAGTTGCCCTGGATTTTGATAAACTAATATTCCCTTTAAAAATACGAAAATGGGAAAACGGTGATAAGTTTTATCCCCTTGGAATGGATAAACCTAAAAAAGTAAGCGATTTCCTTATTGACAATAAGGTATCAATTCCTGATAAAAATAAAATATACGTTCTCATTTCAGGCGATCAAATTGCCTGGTTAATAGGATGTAGGCCTGACGAAAGATTTAAAGTGACAAAAGGGACAAAAAAAATATATCTTTGTACATCACAAAAAGTAATTAGCTCATGAGTAAAGTGGATAATCCAATGTTAGTGGATAAAGAAATCATAGGGAATCTTCATTTTCCAACAGAAGAGGTTTTAATTTCTGTTGAATTAAAACAGAAGAGAGAATATGAGCTTGTCCGTGCAGCATCTTTGGGTAAAGATAAGGTTAAAATAAAAATTCTTTTTGAGGATTCAGAAGCGTTAAAGCAGGTGGAGACTACTGTTTGGGCTGTTACCAAAGACAGGGTCGTTCTTAAACACGGAGTTACTATTCCTATTAAACGAATACACGAAATCAAGATTTAATTTATGACCCTATTATTCAAGAGAAGTTTCTTTGGATTTTTTTTGTTATTAGTATATTCAGCAGGCGCTCAGGTTTATAACCCCCTATCCTGGAAGTTTTCGCAGAAAA
>Ga0302280_1003138_pt1 | contig 12156 bp, 18 predicted proteins | sample III_Fen_E1_1_FD_198771 | JGI IMG/M metagenome (GOLD analysis project Ga0302280, IMG submission 198771) | Peat permafrost microbial communities from Stordalen Mire near Abisko, Sweden - III_Fen_E1_1 | ecosystem: Environmental > Terrestrial > Soil > Wetlands > Permafrost | place: Sweden: Abisko...
TTAATGAAGGACAAAAATTACAATAGACTTCCGTGACATTGGGCCACAGTGGTAATTCTGTCAAAGGACAATAGTAACAATGAACAATAGTTGCATCTCCAATGTCTACGTGGTCAATTCGTCCGTTTCTAATACTTGTATTTTCGACCACGAACTTGATAGGTTCCATCTTTACACTATAACAAATTATGACCCTAAAAACCTAAGTCATAATTTTTTTTAAAAAATTTAAAACCCAAGCAACCGGGCCGAGTGGTGACCAAGCAGTCACAAGTCCAGTTACAAAATGGCCGACACGCGTGAGCCTGTTCGAGACATTGACCTCGTTCAAGGGTACCCTGAGTGCCAGAACAAGTTGTGTACTACCAGATTTCCTGTCGACCTGGAGCTTATTTGCCCAGTTTGTTGGGATCTTCTCAGGCAGGACCTGCGATTTGCTGATATCTATGCTAGGTATCAGCAGGACGTTGAGGAGATCAAGGTCGACCCGGAGCTTAGTCCCGAGGAGCGAGCCGAGGCGATCAAGTATCAACGATACGAAGTCGAGTCAAACTTTCTTCAGGCAATCAATCCTGAATCTCGGGAAGTCGTGCCTCGTCGACCTGGACCGGGACCGGTGCCCACCCCGCCAAGCAATTAAGTACGTCTAATACGCACTTACGCACTTACGCACTAAAGCTTAGGCCTACCTAGGCGAATTCAAAGGCTAAGTCCATGGGACTATTCCAATCGCTCCAACAGTGGCCGCAGCCGGCGCCCCCGCCCGATTCACCCGATTCACCCGAGTTCGTCGCGGTCCTCGCGTGCATCGACACGCAACTCGACGAGATTCGTGCGGCGCGTTTAGCGCGTGAGACCCCCAACCAGCGCGCGGCGCGTTTAGCTCGAGAGCGCGAGACCCCCGACGAGCACGCGGCGAGTTTAGAGCGCGAGTTCGCCGCGGCCCTCTCGCGGACCGACACGCAACTTGCAGAGATTAGTGCAGCTCGTTTAGCGCGCAAGGAGCGTGAGAGGCGCGAGACCCCCGACGAGATTCGTGCGGCGCGTTTAGCTCGCGACGAGATTCGTGCGGCTCGTTTAGCGTTCGAGGAGTTCCAGTGGCTCGAAAACGACGAGTTCGTATCCCTCTCGCGAGCGCGTTTTCCTCTCGTGTATGATGAGCGCGAAAAACTCTAAACTCGCTTTCGCCCACACTAAAGCTCTCGAGCTTGCGATGAGCTAACAAATAAAGCGAAGATGACGTATCAAATTACTAACTCCTGGTACTCGAACGACGAGGATACTGACGACTTTGTGAAGTTCAGTACTATCATTGGTCCAGCGGTTCAATTCGATTACGTCCGCTGAAGTTGTCAAACTGTACGTAGAGAAAGAGTACCTCCTTATTTATGGCAATCACGCCAACGGTAACCATATGTATGGCAACGAGGGACCTGCCATTACGCCCGAGCAGACAGACGCCTTCATTACGTTTGCTCTGATCGAGAACCCAACCCAAGAGCAGAAGCAAGATTTTGTCAACGTCGCAAGCGGAATTAGAGGTATTGACGAAGTGATCCAAGATATCGACTTCGACACAGACGACTCACAGAACACATTTTCTGTTATCAGAGAGGAGGTTGAGGTGTTTACCGGCACGATTTACCAGTTGATCAGATGGATTGAATCCGGCCCATTCGCCAAAAAATTTAAAAATTGACAACCTTAGTGGTCTATGTGGAGTTGCCGATAACAAGCGAGATGGCCACTAACGTACCTGGTGTCCCTACTGTCCCCACTGTCCCTACTGACGTCGTTCCAGACGTCGTTCCAGACGTCGTTCCAGACCAACTTCCAAAGATCCCAATGACTCAGCTGTCTCAGTCTCAGTCTCAGTCCCTGACTCGACTGTCTCAGTCCCTGACTGAGCTGTCTCAGTCCCGACCGGCATTGGTTTGGTCTAGTAATAGTCGTCGTCTCCATTATGCAGCTGAAATAGGATTTATGTGGTACTACTTCCTGATCCCAGAAAAGTACGTTTTGTACTGTTCATTTGGACTGTCCATTGCGTCGTACTTAATTGACGTTAGAGCGAATTGAGTAGTGAGTAGCATTTACCTAGTTCTTCGGAACGAGATTTATCTCGTCAAAGAGACCGACTCGTCAAACTATGACCGACTCAATCCAGCCGCCTGAGTGGATTAGGTTCTACAGTCCAGACGACGACTACTTCGAGTTCTCCAACTTTTACAAGGGTGCAGTCTGGATTGACTCCGAGAAATACACGTCCGTCGAGCACTACTACCAGTCCCAAAAGTACTCCAAGGACGTTGGCAAGAACCTAGAATTCGCCGAACTAATCAAGCGTCAAAACACCCCTGGACAGGCCAAAATCCTGGCAAATCCTGTTCGTTCAGTAAGGTGGGGCTGGGAACAAAAACTGAAGGAAATCAGGCAGTCTTACCAGGACTCGATCCACTTCGACCGAGTCGAGTGGGACCAACGCAAGGATTCAGTAATGTCTAAAGCACTGACCTATAAATTCACTAACGACCTGCATTGTAGGAGACTACTGCTGTCAACAGGCAATGCGATACTGTCCGAAAACACTAAAAGGGACCCTTACTGGGCCAATGGAGGCGATCCAGCAAAGGTTGGTAGACTTGGAGAGCTACTAATGGAAGTACGAAACGGACTAAAACAGGTGAACTGAGGTCCAATAGAGGTAGGGTCAGAACCAGTGCTGAATTTGTTGCTGAATTGCCCTCCTTTTTAGGGGACTATTGTTTTGAGGTCGATAATCCCCTAAACCATTAGTGGTTGATTGACCTCATCATTTTATAGGTTTGGCAATTATCATAGTCTTAAAATCCTTCCCTTTGATTCCCACCCCGAAGAGGGATCAATACTTTTTCTCGCGAAAAAAAGTAATATGGCAAAAAGTGGACCTATAAAATCCGAAAAATCCACCCAGATAATCATAAAAAAAAGGTTTTTGGAAAGGCGACCTACTGATCCCTCTTCGGGATGGGAATCAAAGGGAAGGATTTTAAGATCATAATAATTATCAAACCTACAAAATAATGAGGTCAATCAAATCCACTAATGGTTTAGGGGATTATCGACCTCAAAACAATAGTCCCCTAAAGGGAGGAGGGGATTAAATGGGGACCAAATGGGTATCAAAATGGATACTGGGTCTATTACGACGTCCTTCAACTGACGAAACCTACTTAAGGATTTAAAATCTACCAATTTAAAAAGAGAATGGAGTTTGGTTGTTCTGTTTGTGGCTATACTTCTGCGAAAAAGGACCATGTCGTTAGACATGTCAATAACAAAAAAAGCTGTGGTCCCGGAACTAAGAAGGTAGTGGAAATCCCCGCAGACATTAAATGTGAGTACTGTGACAAAGACTTTACCACCCACAAAACATTGGAGTACCACATGAAAAACAGCTGCAAACATAAAGATCGGGCACTGAAAGACCAAATTGCAAAGCTGAAAGAAGAACTGAAAGAAGCAAGAAACGTGACTATACACAACAACAGTGTCAAACAAGATAACAGTGTCAATACAGTCAACATTATCATAGTCAACAACTATGAAGATACCTCATTGGAAAAGCTGACCGACAAGATCTTTAATAAGATCATCAAAGACTCTGAAGAGGTTTACAAACTGATACCAAACCTAATCAAACATGTTCACTTCAACCCAAATATACCTGAGAACCACAACGTCTACTTGTCAAACAGGAATAAGAATAACAGACATGTCCAGGTATTCAGAAATGGCCACTGGGAGATAGAGGATAAAAATACAGAGATTGCTAATCTAATCAACGACAAAGAGACAAATTTAAGTGATTGGGTGGCAGAAAAGGGTGCCAAATACCCCGAAGCAAAAGAAATCTATGACGAATACATGGACCAAAAATTCGAAGATGACACTATCAAACTGGTAAAGGACCAGGTTGAATTGGTCCTATACAATGGAAAAAATATTATCGGACGCTAGTCCTAACGTCACTCCACCACCCAAAAATGGAAAAAATACTAAAAGGGACCCTTACTGGGCCAATGGAGGTGATCCAGCAAAGGTGGGTAGACTTGGAGAGCTACTAATGGAAGTACGAAACGGACTAAAGTAGGTCAGTTGAAGGTAGGTGCTGAATTTCCGGACCACGCACGTCTACAATACCCAAACCACTAGTAGCAAATAAAGCAGAAGAAGTAGTATGGAAGACCACTAAATTTATCAGCGTATTAACCATAGTACGTACACTCCCTTCGAAACTTCCGAAGACAAATGGTTTCAGGATCTCCGTCTACAGGTACCACACATATGATTTAAGATGTTAAATCCTTAAGTATATTTGCATGTGATATAGTTAGTACTTGTACGCATCACTAACTAGTGACTAATTGGCTAAATCTGGTCCTAGTCACTGTTTGTTCCGTGACTAGAAACACGTTGAGGTCTTCAGAGATGACCACTGGCAGATCGTTGATAAAACCTCTGAGATAGGTAACCTAATAGCCGACAAAGAGACCAACATCAGTGACTGGATCATTGAAAAGGGTGCTAAGTACCCCAAAGCAGTAGAGAAGTACAATGAGTACAATGATACCAAACACGAGGACGACACTATCAAGTTGATTTATCTGCCAAAACTAACCAATTGCGGAACTACCCCGGTCAAAATATGTTGGATGTCCTAAAATGGACATCCAATGGATTTCAATGACAAACGACTATACCATCGTCCCACCTCCAGGGCCTTCGGCGCCTCCATCATTCATACCATCCAGTAGATTTGTAGAGTCCGTCAACGGTTACGTGTTTTACTTAGGGCCAAACGGACTGGGTTATTATCTGGACAACCACTAAAATTACCGGTCCGCTCTAGAGCTGGTCTTGGTCTTTCAGGGCCATTCCGTTGACATGCAGGTAGGTCTGGGTAAATTCGACGTATTGTTGTTCTCTCAGGTCCCTACTGGCGTACTCTAGTTTGAACTGGTCTGCCGACATACAGTTAGTTATTACAAGAAAGTACTTCTTCTTGCCAAATAGGCGGGTTGTGTCTGACTTGGTAATGTTGTAGGACTTCCCCCGCTTAAGGGTGAAAATGGATGCATTTACGTCCTTGAAAAGTATGATGGTTGTGTCGATGTCATTCATTTACTAACAACCCACCAAAAAAAATTTAACCAGCCTAGCAAACGTGTCACAGTATCAAACAACCCAAAAATGGTCAAGACTCCAGTCGAGATGGTGGCTATCATTCGTGCTATCGAGGAGTACTACATCAAGCAATTTGCTAATGCGGTAGCCCTTGAAGACTTTGAGGACGAAGGTGACCTCGTGGATTTTTTGACTGAGTTCGACATGACGTGGAGTAGGGTTGGAATGTTACTGGAACTTGGATTCGACATTGATACGACCGACTGTGTCGTGGAGCCAACTAACGATCCGCAGAAGTACATCGAAATGCAGATAGACGCCGAACGGGCGTTGATTTCGGATTCAAAGCTGCTGGCGTTGCTCAGTGACGTTTCGTCAGACAGTTTCCTTGCGAAAGCATTCAAAGCATGCTCTCTCAACGACGACCTAGTCGATAAGATCGGGCTTAATTAGAAAGGCTGATACGTAGCATTTTCAAACGACAACGAAGGTGAAAACGTTGGCAAAAAGGTCCCGAAATTGACTAGGTCCGAATTCATCATAAAGATGATGACCTGCATATCCGATACGTACTGATACCTAATTACTAGAACAAAAATAAATATGATTTCGGTCAGGAATGCTAGCATTACCAGAGATAAAACCAGTAGGTCCGTTCTATCCAATTTTAGTGTATTGTTACTCGTATACAGGTGGATGTAAGCAGTGTAGATCAGTCCACCAACCAGGATACCAATCACTACTGAGAACGGCGCAGTCATCCACTGCCACGTGAGACTAATATTGAAGTCTGTTCTCTCCTGGGCATCTACCAGCGACTGGTTGTAAATGACAGCATATTGCTGACTGTTGACGTACGTGTCCAATTGGTTCTGAAGTGAAGTAGAGTTACTGATGATATCGCGCACAATTGATGACTTATCGATGATGATGTTCTCTATTGCCTTGCTAATGACGTACCAAAACAGAAGGACTTCCATGAACATGAAGATCAATACATTGAAGAACACGACCAGTATAGTGGACGGTTTGATGATCTCACCTAACAACATGTGGTTATAGTGGGTTAGGTCGACTGGCTGGTCTTAATAAATTTTTGACTCTGCGTTACGGGCTCCACTTCACCCACTGCGCACCCGCGCGCCTTCGGCGCAAGACGCCGATAAACCCTTTTTTATGGACTAATTCGCTTTAAGTCCAACAAAAAGGGTTTGTCGGCGGTGTGCCATAGGGCCGTAGGCCATTTGGCACTGGTTCTGAAGTTTGGTGAGATTGACAAAAACAGTGCCAAATGGCCTACGGCCCCTATAGCACACCTTGAGCCGACCCAAGCGCAGTTTCCATAGCCCACTATAGTAGCAGAGGTACGGAAGATTAGAAAAAACAATAGCCTAGTGAGAGGCCTCGTCTATCGGTCAAATACGATGGAATGGACGAGAATTTTTCACGACTGAACTGGAATAAACTGTACTCTGGTATATTCTCGACTGTACAAACCTACACCTTCATGACAATATTCGAACTTGTATTCTTCGTCTTCATAGTTCGACCTGTCATCGTAGCTGACATTAATAACCTACTGAAGGCCTATACCAAGAACAAACAACCCCAGCTTTTTAACGTAGACCCAAGTCCAATGTTAGTAGCCAATGTGATGAACGCCAGGGAGTACAATCTGATAGATCAGCTTAATTTTAACAGCTATCTGATCATCATAATTCTCATTTTACTACTGATCAGTCTGTTGTTCTACTTATATACCAAAATAGGTATAATGGAGAACGTGGAAGGCACCGAAGCGTCAGGAGTTCACAACGATTTTGGACTGGTGCCGTATCTTCAGTCGCCAACCAGACTAAGGAGAAGCCGAAGCGAAACTACTGAGACGGAAATGGAACTCAGTCCCGGCTCGACGGACGACAATAGAACGGTGAGTCAGATCAGTAATAGGACTAGAATCAGCATCAAGCAGATATACCTAAAACACGCCATAAAGTGTTCTATATCGACCATACTAAGTCTGATCGTCTTCCAGATCTTCTTCTACAACTACGGTCAGAGGTTTCTGTACATCGGATCCTCCAACGAACTAATAGTACTATTCGTCGAAACGATCAGGAACACCACAGCGGTGAGTGGTTAGTCGTAAATTGTGGGTGCTGGTATGTAGGCGACGTGTAAATCAACCGCAACCACCGTCAAAAACACCACGATACAATTCATTGGAAAAGACCAGCTCGGTGGTACAAGAGACTCGGCCAGGTAGACGGAATACGCGGCGCACACAATTATCGGTTTCAAATTCAACTCAAAGTACCGCATCGGAGTTGTTTGGGTGGTTGGTATAGTAAGCACTAAGGCTCGATATTTTCTGGACCTACGAGTTTGCCACTTTTGGACAGGACCAGCCACTCGAAGGTCTTACTTTCTTTAAACACCACTACCTCGCAGTTATTATCATCATTATTGTTATACTCAATACGGAACGTTGAGCACAGAGGAATCCACACTATACTAAGAAAATTGGTGGTAGTTTCCATGCTACCATCTGTTTCATAGTCACCGTATCCTTCGACGTACCATTCTTTCAATGAAAACAGTCCGTCACCGGCTAGAAATTTGATCAATTTTGGACTGAACATCATCCAATATGGAACTGGTTTTGTAGCCCATTGTACCTCGTTGCCGAGGACTATGGCCACTTTATTTTTATAGATCAGTTTTGGTATACCGTCTACATTGATCTCGACCAGGTCTTTAATTTGTTCTTTGGTGCACATTTTTATCTTACCACCAGGCCTAGTATCTAAGCCTCCCTAATTTTTGACCACCACGCAATTCTTGTCGAGCTTCTTCATATAGTCAATCATACCCTGAGAGCCCTTTGATCCGTTGTAGATGACGATAGCTTGATCTGCGTAGTCTCCCATTTGGCGGTTACGTATGTGTCCGGCGGCCTTTCCAATGGACCAGTCAGGCAGAAACTTCTTGACTGGTATCGAGTTTTTGGTGGCCCAGTGAATACCTATGATGTCGATACCTATTGCACATCCACTGACTACTTCGGTAATATCTTGCATCGCGAAATGGGATCTGATCAGTTGATCCAGTTCATCGACTGTTAACACAATATCTCTAGAGCCTGCAATGATCAATTTCATCTTGTGGTGACAGACGCCGAAGGACGCACCCTAAGGTCTCAAATTTTTTCACTAACACTACCACTACCACACACTACCTACCAACTGACGAAGCAGCCACTTACTGTCTTGACCCGTCCTCGTTCATCGATTTTAGAGGCCAGCAGTCCAGCGTAGAGTTTTGCTTGATATTCCTGATCACCGACGGTCAATTTTAAGTTGCAACTGACGACGGTTTGGGTAAAACTTTCCTCTTCGCGTTTTGTAACCTGGGGTTTCAGATAGCCACTCTTACTGTATGCATCCAGATAGAGAATCCATCCATCGTAGGCAGGTTCTGGTAAATATCCCGTTACTGAAGTCCTTTTGCACATATCGGCCCAAAATTCGGTTACTTCAGGGTAGTCTGTTTCCTTAGAACTACTGAGCAATCTGGTCTTGACCAAGCCTTCTATAACCTGATCGAACTTATCAAAGAAAACGTCCATGTCGGTCATAATCTTCTTGACCGACTTACACTTCTCGCGAAGAAGTACCCAGTCCTCCACAGTACCCAGCAGTACTACTTCAGGAAGACCGCACCCAACGGAGATATTGTAGTTAAAGTAGTGCTTGTACACAGACATCAACGTAGCGTTGGCCACCAGAATGTCCACGTTAGTAGTGGTAGTAAACTCGGGTGTAAGGGCGTTAAGAAGAGTACCGGAGGCCTCGGCTTTGATCTTTTCGACGACCTTGCCGATGAATAGGTCCATATCTTTGACGGACCTAACTTTGACGCTCAGTTCCTTTTTGCCCTCGTGGTATACCAGATTGGTCATGTACTTCTTGGCATTCTTTTCCATACAGAAAGAGACTTGAATGCCCAGAAGTAGTAGGAAGTCATCAGGCCTAAATTCAATGGGTTTGTGTAAGTTATAGGCTAAAATGCACGAACCGACGAGACCGTTGTTGTTGACCCTGACTACTTTTGAATTGTCTGAATTGTCTACCGACCAGTTCAATGTATGATCTTTGAAAGAACGTTTAAGTACTGAGACGTCGGTTATTTCAGACATCTTTAACCCTGTCAACTTTTCAATTTCCTCGTGTTTATGTTTGTCGTTATCGTAGTAGAAGTCCTTTCTTTTGAGATAATCCTCCAAAACTGACACCAACGATTCATGGGAACAGTTCTCTGTTACGTTATTGTTGCCAATGATCTTACTCATGACTTCGGTCGTCGCAGTAGGTGTTATAGAGTCGACGATGTTAGTATCCTTCAAATCAGTTCTGAGTACGACCCTGATACTGTTAGGACTACCGAAGATTCTTGCATTTTCCGAAGGTAGGATAGGATTCGTGTGAATTCCACGTGCTTTTACATCATTGAAGGAGGGTATAGGAGTATCTGTAGGCTTATATACTTTAGCGAACAGCTTCCTAAAGACAAACGATAGCATTTTGGTAAGTTTATTGGGTAGGTCAATTGGTCCCGAAGGACAAAATTGGGATTGGGTCGGGATTGCGACCCTGTCAAGCCACTTTACTTTTGCCAATTTGGCCGACGAGGTCAGGTTCATCCATAGATAAGCTTTACCAACCGGGAGTTAGTAAACAGGTTGATGGTGTGAAACAGAACCATTGTCCTGAACCCGAACCCATGTTGTTCATGGAGCATATTGCCAGTAAAGATGTCCTTGAGCCATCCCTCGTTCAACTTACTGAAGAATATCTTGCTTGGATCGGACAGGACAATTGCCGTAGATACCAGAAGTCCTTTGGCCGCGAAGAACGCATAGTTCTTGAAAATCTCGGCGGGGTCATCGACACTGAAGTTAACGCACGAAGCAAGAGCAAGTCCTGCAAGTGGAAAGGAAACGGCTGGCTCAATCAGACTGCCATAGTCTCCAGTGAAGCCCGCCTTGCGCAGCTCTAGGACACCGGCTCCGACACATGAAACTACGATAAGGGGCTGTCCAAATCGTTTGAGTGCATTCCAGGCCTCTGTGTTCTTCTTTTGGGCCACCTTAGTGTTGTCGTCCTCCTCGACGTCGCTGTCGTCATCGACTGGCTTTCGTCTACCCGATGGCTGCACCGCTGGGATGGGCATTCTCTATGTTTGCGCCAGTGACCAAGCAGACACTAAGGCTGGAAATTTTTTCAGACTCAGCAAATTACCTGCGCGACCTGCGAGACCTGCGTCGTGATCCGCGGCGTGATCTGCGAGACCGGCGAGACCTACGGCGAGACCTACGGCGAGACCTACGGCGAGACCTGCGTCTTCTCCTTTTACCGAAATCCAATCCAAACGCGGCATCCTCGGCTTTCATACTTAAAAAATTAAAACCAGCTGAAGTAATTGCAAATGCACCATATGACGCTAAGATCTTCAACAGGGTTGATTTGCTTTTCTTCATTAGGTTGTAGTACGTGTAGTGTGCGGCTTTTGCACCTACTGCCATTCCAAGTATAACCCTCGCAATGAATCTCTTCGGATGTTTCATTAACTTTTCAATAGCTTTTTCCTTCTCTACGACCACCTCTACGTGCACCTCTGGTTTTTCATCCTCTTGTAAGGTAGTAAATGGGGTCTGGGTCTGGGTGTCCCACTGTCGCGACCTCTGCATTTATAGTTAGTAAAGATAATAAGCTTGTTAAATGGCTAATTGAAGGCGCAGAAGTAACAAGGCCAGTAAGGAGTGGGGAATAAAAGAAATGATGGGGATTGCAGGACTCGTTGGACTGGGGTTATTGTCCAAAACGATGTACGAAAACGGTTCCAAAAAACGCATGGGTAGTACCAAAAGGAGAAAATCTCTGCGCCGGTCTTCGTAATTGCACCGGTCTGTGAAGAATTGCGTTCAACCCAGTCGAACTCAGTCAAACCCCGTCACAACAACTCGCTCCTTCGGAGCTCGATGTTGTGGACGCGCGCCTCCGGCACGCTTGCGCGAATTTGGCAAACCATTAAAACATGGTCTCATTAGCATCACGAATACCTTTTTTGAACTATGTCTACGATGGAAGGAATCTTGAAGAGGTGATACAAAACCTCAGAAATAAGTGCTATCCCAAGGGCTCCTGTGAATGCTTTTCTTAACACGTCAGTTGTTTCAACGGTGATCTTTTTAGTCCGTTTTAGACCAACAGTGTCCAACAATGAGTACCAAATGGCGAACATCAGACGACGTTTGAGTACTCTCGCCACTAATGGCTCTGTTTTTACCGCGTCCATAGGGTCGACCTTGAGTAAAAAGTTGTCTACGTTTCTGGTAGCATTGGCGAAGACATGTTCAAACGTCTCGGAACTAGTTGATTTTGAATTGCTGAATTCGTCCATTAGGACCATAGTAAGTACCATCAAATACTGACCTACTTCATACTTGATACCTTCCTTGAAGTCACGTTTAAGGAAGTCGAAGTCAATGGTGTTACTGGATTTTCTCTTGGTTGACTTTCTGGGTTTTCTTTCGGCTGATCTCTTCCTTGGCATTAACCCTTTACCAATGACCCACAAAAATACTTACTTGACGAGCTTGCGTTTACGTAAAAAATTATGACCCTAAGTATACGTCACCCCATTCAAAAATTGTTATAGTGTAAAGATGGAACCTATCAAGTTCGTGGTCAAAAATACAAGTGTTAGAAACGGACGAATTGACCACGTAGATATTGGAGATGCAACTATTGTTGATTGTACCAATTGTACTTCATTGACTGAATTACCACTGTGGCCTAATGTCACGGAAGTCTGGTGTACCAATTGCCCTTCATTGACCGAATTACCACTGTGGTCCAATGTTACGGAAGTCTGGTGTTATAATTGTCCTTCATTGACCGAATTACCACTGTGGCCCAATGTAACGAA
>Ga0302280_1003141_pt1 | contig 12140 bp, 16 predicted proteins | sample III_Fen_E1_1_FD_198771 | JGI IMG/M metagenome (GOLD analysis project Ga0302280, IMG submission 198771) | Peat permafrost microbial communities from Stordalen Mire near Abisko, Sweden - III_Fen_E1_1 | ecosystem: Environmental > Terrestrial > Soil > Wetlands > Permafrost | place: Sweden: Abisko...
ATTGGGAAGAGTATGATGATTTAGTGAAGAATCATTACTTTTTTTTGTAATTTGTAGAGAAAGTTTATTCATATTAGATAAAATAAAAGGAATATTTATATATTATAATAAAATTGATAATATATATTAAAAATAATAAAAAATGATACCAGAAATAATATTGAAGAAAATTTATCTATATAAATGGATAAAAGATCAAAAGGAAATATGTCAAGAATATAAAAAAAAATTTTATTATTTTGAATCATGTGGAGTATTATATGAAATAATAAGTGATGAATCTACTGATAAACCATGTCTCAAAGACAGAACAATATATATACCTACTTCTATATATGATGGATTAAAATAATTGATTATAAATTACTGATAAAATGACATAATAAGATAAATAATGATACCAGAAATAATAACAAAAAAGATATATTTTTATTTATGGTATATGAAACAAAGGGAAATCTGTCAAGAATACAAACAGAATTATGAATATAATGAAATTTACCATATGGTAAGAACATTACTCAAAGATATTGATTATAATTTGAATTATAGAAATGGATATAATGTACATTTTCATGTACATGATAATACAAATGTTAGAAATGTGTTAAAGCGTAGAAAAATTACTTATTTACCATTAAACTATTGGTATTCCAGTGGAATGACTGATCCAAGAGGATGGAAAATGGACATAAGTTACATAAATTACGGTTAATTAGTAGAGAAAAGAACAATAATACAAAGATTTTAAAACTTTGATTTAAGACGGTTTTAATGAATTGCATCTGTTATTGTAGAGAAAAAATCATCTTTTTTTGATTCCGATTCCCAATAAATTGTCATTTCATATCCATTATTTTTGATCGTCCATATTTTTGTAGAAAACTTACATTTTAACGTTTTTGATAGTTTTTCAACAAAATACCAATCTAGTGGATAGCCAATGAATGTTATTTTTCCAATATGACTTTTCTTTTCGAACTCGGCACTGACTTTATTCATAATACTATCGAAATAAATTTGATGATCAAGAGTGAATGATGGCTCGCATTTCTCACGCAATTTTTGTGCCTCTAATTGTATCAAAAGAGAAGCATTTTCTTTTTTGAGTTTGTCATTCTCAATAATAAAAGCGTTTAATTCTGGTGTAGACATTTTTTTTTCGATGATATATAGTGATTTTTTAATCAAAATTTCAATTTTATCTAAGAGGATTCAAAAGATATTGTAGATAAAGTATCATAAATAAATTATTATGTTTTTTACTTTGATAAACTTCTTGATATAATGAAAAATTGATATAATTATACAATATATAATTGATCAATAATCATTAAAAATGACTATTAATGAAATTGTGAATGAACAAGAAATTGAATCAGAAAACGAATCAGACCAAATGGATGAGGATCCACAACAAGAGAATGAAAACCCAGAAAGAATGATTCAATTACAACAATTGCATGAAATTAAACGAGCTATTAAGGCGGGTGATATTGAATATCTTGAATCTCATCGTGAAATTATTAAGAGATATTATGATCAGAATGTCGTATTAAGTGGAATCTGCGGTGAAGGATGTACATGTCCTTATAGTGAGTCAATATTTCAAACATTATGTCATCCTCCAGCTTATCGATGGTATGATAATGAAATTTCTCCAGAATTTATACAAGAACAAGAAAATTTTTATCGATCAGTGGAATATTTATTACGAGAAGGAATAGTTGATATATCAAAGGTATTTGATATCACTGGACCTGGAGTAAGTACCGATTCAGGAAATAAGGTTGTATTAGCAGTAATGTTAGAGGATTATCAAGGTTGGGCGTTTCAAAGACGTATGATTCAATTATATTTGGAATATACTCCAATGGAAACTATTTTAAATTTTCGAGATCGAGGAAATTGTACATTGTTACAATTATTTCTTCAATCTAATGGTTATGATGAAAATGAATCAAGTGAACTTCATCAATTTATTTGTCAAGTACGAGATCAATTAATGCCCTCAGGATTATCATATAATCATTTATGTAGTTATGATTCATCAGATTGGGGTAATTTATTGAATGTTGAAATAACTCAAACATACTTTAGCACTCTTGAAAACGCTATTAATGCCAATTCATTAGTAGTAATTCAAAAATGTTTAGAAAATGGAGCCGATCCAAATATACTTAGTACTATTTATAAGTACGAAACATATGAAAATTTATTGATGAATAAGTTATATCATTTACGATATACACATAGTCAAGAACGTATTCAAGAATTAGCTGAAATTGTTTATTTATTATGTGAAAAAGGATTTAATTTGTTATATGAAACACCTGATGGTCGTAACATTCAAGATTATCTGATTCAACATGGTTGGCAAGGCACAATAGTAGAAGAATCATTCATTGAATGTGCTCATAATCAAGGAATTGAATTACCAAATCCATCAAATATAAAGTTTACCAATAAGTTTACAGGAAATACATGTCGACGACAAAGAATCGCTGAACGTGATATGAATCCTGCACAACGATTATTATATGTCAATCGATTTGAAAAGAATGCAGAACGTTTGAATATAATATATCATGAATGGTCAATGATTCCGAATATTTATAAGGAATCAAATGATAATATTAACAATATGATTAATCGTTATAATTGGTATCGTACACCAATTAGTCCAAGTTTATAATTACTTTGATTAATTATATGAAAAATATTATATAAAAAAATTTGATATAAAAATATTTATATATAATATCAAATGAATTTTACATTCACAGATAATCTAGAAGTTAGTAAAACAGATATTTGTGTATATCTGAAAATATTAGCGGGAGATAAATTTATGTATCAAAATAATGAAGAAGATTATATATTATATTGTTATAATGGAAAATATTGGCAAAACGATGATACTCATTTGAGATATTATCTTAGTACCGAATTATATCAGAATTTAAAAATGACATTAATGAATTATTATTTAAATTCTAGAAATTTTAGTAGTATGAAAACAACAATAGATAAATTACAAACTTATTCATTTAATACTTCTATTGTTAGAAGCTATAAGGAATATGGTGTTAACAATGAGATTAAATTTGATTCAAACTGGAAATTATTAGGGTTTAAAAATCTAGTTTATGATATGGAAATAGAAAGTTTTCGAGAATATCGTTATAATGATTATGTTTCAATAACAACAGGGTATGATTGGAGAGAACCTACTGAAGAAGAGATAAAAACAATGGAAAAATTAATTATTAGTATAATGCCAATTGAAGAAGAAAGAAATCGTTATTTACAGGTCTTGACAACAATTTTAGAAGGACGTTCTCCAGAAAAAATTATATTTTTCAATGGAAAAGGAGGAAATGGCAAAGGAATGATAGATGACCTTCTATTATTGGCATTAGGAAATTATGGTTTAATAGGGAATAATACATTATTATTTAAAATTTCAAAATCTGGAAGTAATCCCGAAAAAGCAAATATTCATAAAAAACGATTAGTAGTTTTTCGACAACCAGCCGAAAGAAACAAATTAAAAAATTCGATTATGAAAGAACTAACCGAAAATACTTTTTCAGCAAGATCCCATTGTGAAAAAGATACAATAAAAGAACTACATGCTACAATAATAGTAGAATGTAATACAAATCCATTTTTTGCGAAAGATAAAACGAATATGGATGCAAATATATGTAGAATAGAAGATATACATTTTCGAAATACTTTCACACGAGATCAAACTATCATTGATGAAAACAATGATATATATGAAGCTAATCCTGAATATAAAACAAAGGAATTTCAGGAAAAACATAAATATGCCTTGTTAAAAATATTGATGCAAGAACATTCTAAATTTTATAAACAAAGTAACCCATCAATTTTGTATTTAAATCAATACTTCATGTGATAAAATTTGATTATAAATTACTATTTTTATAATCAATCAACCCATGACTGAAGAAACAGATAACTCTTTAATCAAAAAACATTACCATATTTTTGGAGACTCATATAATTTAAGTCCATTAATTACTCTCAAACGAGGAGGTTCATGTTCACTTGGTGGACCTAAATGGACTCATGATTATCTTGTATATTACAAAGACCAATGGACAAATCAAATAAATCTTGAAGCAGATAAAGATGGAGCATACATTGAATGTAATGAAGGTAATATCAGTAAATCATTAAATCTAAAGTATACCTCTGGAAATATTATAGATCCAATAGAAATGGCTAAAATGATCAAATATTTAGAAAATTATGCAGAAATCTTATTATCTAATTATATCAAAGCACAAGAATATTTCAAGATAACTAAAATTTCAGGTTTGAGCTATTATTGGATAAATAATACACCTAATCAAGCATACGCAATATCATCTTTATCAGATGGTAGTATCGTATTGGAAAATATAATTTTTAATCCAAATCATGAAAGAAGTCATATAGCTACTTATGTAAATATTGATGAATTAATTGAAAAAAATCCACATTTATATAACCGATATAATATGTGTCATCTTCTCTAATATAATTCAAAGTTATTTTGTTGCTTTGAAAAAATTAAATCTATTTGCCTATAATCATATAAAAATATTATATAATTATATATGTCATTAAGGCATCAAATTTCCAAAGCCTTAAATTATTCTAAAAAAGCTAAAAATGAAGCTAAGAAAGCACATTCAACATCAAATTCTGCTCTAACAATAGCAAATTCTGCAATAAATACTGCTAATTTATCATATAGTGCAATAATAAATAATTATGCGGTGTGTTTTCCGATTCTCAATTCATATGCTCCAGGCGATAGTCTAATGCAATGGATGATTGAACCAACAATAGGATCAAATGGAATAAGTATCTCAACGAATAATGTAGATATAATTTTTGCCAATGCGGGTGTATATTACTTTAATCTTTGCATGAATTGTAATTCAACAATGGAAGGTCGAATCCAAGTAACATTATATATAGGATTAGATGGTACAGGAACAGCAATACAATATACTGAAGACAATCGAATGTGGACAACATATTCAACATTTAATGCATTTTATTCTATCAAAGTATTAGCAGGACAAACAGTTTATTTTGTATTAACCAATGATATGGAAAGTAATTGGAATGCTGAACCAGATACTTATTGGAGTAGACTTCAAATCAATCAAGTAAATTAAAAATTGATAATATTCATAGATGATAAAAATTGATAACTTTGATATATATATATATGAAAATCCCTGATATAATATTACGTAAAATATATTGGTATATATGGATAGAAAAACAATGCGAACTATGTATAGAATATAGAAGTCGATGTACAAATATAGAAAATTCAATAAATAATATAAAAATACAATTTATCGAAATAAACACTTGTTTGGAAACTGAATTGTCAAATATTGCAAAAAATATATATAAGAAGTATAATTGGAGAGATAAGAAGTATGCTGAAAGCGAGTTACTTATATTTAATAATCTTCATATGCAATATAAATCAGATTTTATCTATAATAAAAATCACGAAATCATTAGTGATTTAAATATAAATTATTGATAAAATTATGAAAAATAAGATAAAATAAGTAATATAATAAAATGGATAGAAGATTTTTAGAAATAGATGAAATATATTTTGATATACCAATCTTACAAATTCAGAGGAAAAATCCTGTTATGAATAATAAAGAATTATTTCAATGGAAAGGAGATACTGCCTGGACAATTAACGATTTCTTGAATAAGAAGAGAGATATAACTATATCAAAGAGATATCAAAATCTAATAGATAGATTTGACGAATCATTTCAAATTGTGCAAAGATCGGAAAGAGTGAATATAGTATATCGAGGTATAAATGAAAATAACTCGATATTGAACATGGATCATTTTCTTGATAGAATAGGAGAAAAAGTAATAATATGGTCATATCTTTCAACATCATATAATGCACAAATAGCTAAAGATTTTGCATGTGATGGTTCACAGGATAAGAAAATAATATTACAAATATATTTGCCGCCAGATTATCCATTCATAGCGATAGATGAAGGAGTAGCAAATGTAATGAGAGCTAAACCAAAAAGTGAATATATATTTGATGAAGAGGATGAAATCTTATTACCAAGAGGAAGGAACTTTTTTGTAAAAGGTATAAAAAATATGGATAATTATAATCTGATCAAATTGATAGCCTTATAATACTTTGTAATATGGATAAAATTTGATAATTTGTATATAAAATAAGTAAATGAACATAATAGTAGATAAGATCTGTGATTATATTAGAGAGAAGAAAGTCTATTTAGTAAAAAGAAAAGGAATATTTGATTGGTATCTGTCAGGAATATATGATAGTGAAGAAAAAGCTATAAAATGTATAAAGGAAATAGAAAAAATAAGAGACAAAATAAAGGAAATTACTTATGGAGAATTAATAAATATAATAAATGTAAGAGGAATGAAAAATGGTTATGCCTTAAAAGCGGAATATTTAGAAAGAGAAAAAGAATATTATAAGATAACTGTAAAAGATCGAGTAAAAATAATGATAAGCGGATGGGATAAATGGAGATCAGTAGATAATAGAATAATATATGAATATGTATCAGAAGATTCATATATAATAGAAAGTATAAATATGAATAAACAACTAAAAATTGATAGTATATGTATATGAATCAAAGTAAGAATGAACATAATAGTAGATAAGATATGTGATTATGTTAGAGGCCAAAATGCATATATTGTAGAATACCGAGATAATCATTACGCACTATTAGAGAATTTGTATGTATGTGATAGTGAAAAAAAGGCATTAAAATATATAAAGAAAAAAATCAACGAAGAAATAAAGGAAATAACTGATACAGAATTTCAAAGTATAATTCAATTGAAAGCTGAAAAAATGAATTCATTAAATATTACAATACAAGAAGAATTGTATAAAAATGAAAAAGAATATTATCTTATAAAAAAGAGAAAATTATTTAGCAATATATGAAATGAATTGGTACATATATTACTCCGATTATCGGAATAATCGGATACGATATCAACAAAATGAAATTGAAAAATTTAGGATAACAAAGCATAAATATGAATAATTATAAACGCATTAAAAATCCTTATTATAGTACTTTGAGAAGAGATATTATAATCATAAGCCCTTTTAATAGTACTTTGATTAATACTAAGAAAAGTCTTAGATAAAATCGGAAAGTGATTTAAAAATTAATAAATTTATTATCAAACAAAAAAATGGAAAATCTATGTGTATCACCAAATGAGAAGGGAATTCGTTGCAAGAATAATCGAATAGGAGATTCGATGTTTTGTGAAATGCATTCATGTCAATTCAAAGGGAATTATTGCAAATTCAAAACCTTGGAACAATATTTGGAACAGTATTTATTGAAAAATCCGATGTCATGTGATACGAAGATTCCGAATTTATTAAAAATTTATGATTTATTGAACAAATCATACAAAATGAGAGTTCAATATCGAGAAAAGGCATTTATGCCTGAAACATGGGATATAGGACATGACTTAAAGATCAGATATGTCTATAATCAATTGAGTTATTGTGAGAACATACTGGAAAAAAAGTTTCAAGAAGAGAAAAAAGAAATGTGTGATTCGGATGAATCAGATGATGAATCATTGGGCGATTCATCATCTGATTCAGAAGACGAAAAGGAAAACAAAAAGGAAAAAGATGTGAAGAAGACAAAGAAGATTCAGCGAAAAATATATTATTCTCGTATGTCAAAAGCAGCGATTGCAGCTAAATGGAATGATGAATTAGATGAATATTTGTTGCAAGAGAATCTCAAACGACAGAAAACATTGGATGAATATGTACAGTTGGATATAGAAGGACATAAGAAATTAGAGTTGCCGTATCAAGAAGGTTTTTTCAATTTTGTAGTGAGTTTCAACAATGTAATTCGAAGAAAACTTTATTGTCGATATGGAATGACAGTAGTGAGTGAGATATTTGAAACGAAAAAGGATAGCTTCGAATTGAATAATAGTGAATGTGCTAAATGTGCTAAATGTATAAAGAATTTCAAAAAGGAGTATGAATGTCATGTCAAGTCACCAAAACATTTCAAACTAATGTATGATATTTATTGTAAATTGATTGAAAAGAAAATAGAAAAAATTCGGATGCGATTATTTTTATATAAATATCAAGAGAAATATAATGAATACAAATTATGGTTTTATGATTTGGAAGAAAGTGTAATAATATGGAGTCAAACATGCAAAAAAGAGAATAGAAAAATGCCCAAGGCAAATATAGATATAAGAGAAAGTTGTCAAGATGATTGTTGTTCTCCGAAATGGCAGATAAGCCTACCAACATTTGATTCAATAAAAAAAGTTGATTTATGTCTGCAAGCAAATGAAAAAATGAAAACTAATTTTCTGGGATCAACTAAGACAACACAAGATGTAAGTATCTATGATGTCAAAAAGAAACAATTAAGTAAATTGTTTATCTATAACATCTTTACTGTCAACAAAGAATTAATGAATCGAATTTATAAATTTACTCGTCACTTTTCAGATGTATATATACCATGGAAAATTGAAAAAAAACGAGCTGAGAAAGTAACTTAATTGCTTTGATTATTATTACTTCTAGATATAATATAGAATTGATTTAATATATAATATTCGGAAAGAATTGAAATGTCAATTTTATTATGTGATAAATGTCTCTTACCATCATATCCAAACAATAAGCTTGATATTGCTTGGAATGGAACTACCATTGTACATGAGAATTGTCGTTTCAAATTAAATAATTCGAAATGGATCTTTGACTGACGTAATTGATAAAGATTAAAAGATGATCAATTACAATGTCATTAATGATTGCGGGTTTACCAATTAGTCTGAATGAGATCAACGTCAATCCAATTAATTCTATTAGTCGATTATTTATAGTGTAATTGATCAAGAATCGACTAATATAATTAATTGAATTGCCTTTGATCTCATTCAGACTAATTGGTAAACCAGATTCAAAAGTGATAATGTAAAAGATCCCTATTAGAATCATTATCAATTACTTCAGTCAAATAAAAGGTAAATATTATATACTTTGAAAAAGGTATAAATTTTTGATTTATTTATATTATATAATAAATTATATGATTAATAATATGGAGACGTGCATTACATGAAAACGAAGAAACGTGTATTGCAGCCGATTCATCAGAAATTAATGAATCAAAAAATCGTGGAACAAACATTCTAAAATTTGATCCTCCTATATCATATGTATAATTATATTAAAAATTACTTTGATTTTAATGATACGAAAAATTGATTACAATAATTAACAAAAACAACAGCAGTAAAAATGGGTAATTTCTTTTTCAAAAACCAAGAAAAGGAGAATCCAAACACTGTCAAAGAAAAGACCGTGAAAATATTTGAGTATTTACAGTCTCAAAGTAACAAAACACCAGGTAATTTAATTGGTGGTAATCTAAAATTAAAAGATAATGAAATAACTTTCGATGTGAATCCACTAGAAAGTGATGAAATTGATAGAATACTAATGAATTATGGTGACGAATCTGTAATAGAAGAATATAAAAAAGAAATTATAAAAATAGCTAGTATTCGTAAAGGCATTTCTAGTCAAAAAAAAGTTGAACCTACGCCATTATGGAAAGGAATCAAGATGTCAGAGAATTTAATAAAAAAGCTTGATGAGCGATTTTCAATTAAAACATTAGAAAAACTAACATTAGTATTTAATAATAGTATAGAACTAGGTCTAATAGCTTTCATGATGCCAGAAAAAATTATAAATTCATATTTTCATTTTGATCCGAAAGAAAATGCTGAAAAAAATGGTATCGATTACGAAGAGTTCAAAAACAAAGTACGTAATGATTATCGTGGTATGATTGAAACAGAAACTAATGAAAAAAGTATATTATTGGATAAGTCAATTTTGCTTGATGGTGATCTTTATTTAAAAATAGTTGGATTAGGAAATTTACACCAACCATATACTAAAGAAGCATTAGATACATATGAAGTATTAGATACACATGAAATAAATCAAAATCACGATCAAGATGAAGATACAATCTATTTAGTGAATTTATTAAAAGAAATTTTAAAAAAAGGTATTGATCCATCCTCAGTTTTAATGGTGACACCAAAATTCAATTCTCTCGCATACGAACATATATCTAATATCATAAATGAAAATATCCTAACAACAATATAAAAAAATGAATTACTTTGATCAAAATAAATGCAAATATCAATAAAATTGATTAAAAAAAAGATAAAAAAAAAGATAAAAAAAAGATAAAAAAAGATACAAAAAGATAAAAGATGGACATCATAGTAAAAAAGATATGTGATTATGTTAGAAGGCAAGTGTATATAGTAAAAAAAATCACATATGGTGATAAATATAATCAAGTTATTGAAAAGGTTATTTTTGGAGTATATAACAGTGAAGAAAAAGCCATAAAAGAAATAAAAGAACATGAAAAAATAATATACATAACAGAGACAATATCAGAAGAAGAACATAACAAAAGAAGATACCAAGAAAAAAATGTAATTGAAGACGAACTAAACTCCTTAAGTCGTGATGAGAATCATTATCACTATTATAAGATCAAAAGTAAAGATTATATAGCTATATCAAAAACAGAATGGGGTCCTCTATATCAATCATATAGAGATGGTCTTATACGTATACATCGAACAAAAATTCTGTATAGAATAAGTATCCATAATGTGAAATAACTTTGATATAAAACATAAGATTTATTAAATAATTACAAGGTCATTTTAAGTTTTAAAAACATATGAAAAATTGATTAAATTTATTAAATTTAATCAATCACGAAACAATGATGTTTATTTTGATCTTTATTATAATTACTAGTCAAACCACTATTTCTCTAAGTACATCCTTGAGTAATATTGAGACAACAATTGAAATATCGACAACAACAATGCCAACAACAGAAATAACAACGCCATCAACAACAAAGATGAATACGATTATTACAAATATGGTGCCTGAACCAATGTATCTTAAATGTTATGATTTGTCAACCTGTAATAATCAGGGAACATGTTTGCCTACGGATATGGTAATTAATGATAATGAATTATGTGAATGTGGTAATTGTTATGTGACATATCATGATAATAGTGGAAATTATCCTATGAGTGATGGAGAATGTAATTATAAACAACGTAGTCAAACATTAATATTTTGTATGACATTCTTTTTTGGATTATTGGGAGTAGGGGATTTTATAGCAGGTAATATTGCTCTTGGAATAATTCCATATATTTTATTTGGTATAGCTTTTATCGCATCAATTATTGTTGCATGTTGTGGTGCACCAAAGGCAGTAGGAGGAGTAATCTCATGTCTTTATTGTGTGGCATATTTAATATATTGGATAGTTCAATTGTGTGGATATGGTATTCCGACATATACTGATGGAAATGGGGTAGCATTATGTCAATGGTAAATTCAATACTTTGAAAAAATTGATTGCATAAGGATAATATTAAGATTGAACGAATGTCGAAATACCTTATAGCTAATCGCGAATATACTATATCAAAGGATATTAAGAATGATACAATAGAAATAATGTGTATTGATAATGAAACATTACAAAAATATGAATGTTTGATAGATTCAAAGATTCATTCGACGTATAAAATGATAGATAACGTACACACATTATATATATTTTTAAATGATTGTTTTGGTGAAAAAACGAGTATTGATGATTGTTTCGAAATATGTGAAGCTGAGAAATCAATAATTTTATATGCGGAAATCAAAGCAAAATATAAACATGAGAGTTATGAATTTGTGTTAAAAGAAAAGGAGATAAGTAATGAGGAGAGAATGGAGATGAAAATTGAAAAAATGGATAAACAAATGAAAAAAGAAATGAAAAAAGAAATGGAAGAATTAAATCAAAAGATGAAAAAAGAAATGGAAGAATTAAATCAAAAGATGAAAAAAGAGATGGAAGAATCAAATCAAAAGATAATTGATCAATTATCTTTTGATTTAATTCTTCCAT
>Ga0302280_1003142_pt1 | contig 12138 bp, 5 predicted proteins | sample III_Fen_E1_1_FD_198771 | JGI IMG/M metagenome (GOLD analysis project Ga0302280, IMG submission 198771) | Peat permafrost microbial communities from Stordalen Mire near Abisko, Sweden - III_Fen_E1_1 | ecosystem: Environmental > Terrestrial > Soil > Wetlands > Permafrost | place: Sweden: Abisko...
TATCAAAGTTTACGATATCCAGAATGTTAGGTATCTTTGATTGTGCATAGGATATTACGAACTGTTCATCGATACCTAAACTTTTGAATAGTTCTTCATTCTGTTGATAATAACTTCGAATGCTCTTGAGATCAAGATTGTTCGATGGGTTTATCTTTTTTAGTAGTTCTTGTACTTTACGTCCTTCGGGTGTAATAGGTTCGGAATTTACCTTAGTTTTCAGAATTTTGTACATATTGCTGATGATAGCATGATCTCCATAGAACTGATACTGTCTAATCACTGTAAAATAAAAGGTAAAGTCCGTTATGTAAGCAAATATTACAAAACATAACAGAATTGTATCTACGGAGTCCCAATCATGTTCTTTGACTAACATTCGAATAACATAAAACATGAATAATGCAACTGTTAGTACTAAAGGAACACCTATCCACATCAGAGTTGTCATCAGATTATCTTCATCACGTAGATCGGCTTCTTTTTTAGCACTATCTTCGATATCTCTAACGACATCTGATGTAGCGAAGGCGATATAGTTAGATTTAGCGATCGGATCGTGTTTCAGATACTCTTGTATGATGGTCGCTTTACTTTCCAGGATCATATCGATCTGTTTTGAGACAACGTATCTAAAGAATATGATTTGGACGATTATAACGAAAACCACATTAGCCAATATGACTATCATGTTTGATGATTCGAATAGTTCAGTTTGGAATGTAAATGTTGACATTATGTTGTTATTGAAGTATGGTTATGTTTAGTATTGATGTATAATGATATGTCATAAAAAAATATAATAACTCCGATTATAACAGGAATTCTAGAATTTTAGAATCATGGACGGATTTTTAAATGATATTGGATCGGTCAAAGGTAAAAAAGGAATATTCACGATCATTTTGATATCACTTATTGTAACGATATTTGAAATGATAATGTTCTATTTTGTGGTGGTTCCTGACACTGTTGATGATTTTGAAGTTCATATTAGGAAAGTCGGTGATTATGTTGCAACCAGGATCAATAAACAGAATGAGATGATACAGAAAAAATCTCTGATCGATGATGTTGTGATATCCCAAGCAACAAAAGTAGTTTTCAATGAGATGACACAAGACATATTAGATACTATGACGTCCAGAGAACAGATACTTACGGATAAGATAAACGTATACACCATCTATACGAGTGTTATTATGGTTTTAATCATGGCAGTGATACTGTATCTTTTATGGGAGAGTATCAAGAATGATCCAACACTAATAAACGGTCCAATATCATCACATACTAACAAGAATTCGGATATGACTGATTCTATATTGACATCTATCCTATCTGTAGGTATTCTGATATCGTTTCAGATCTTGTTCTATTTTTACAGTAGACGTTACAAGTATCCAGGTGATGAAGGTGATGATGAACTAGTATGGATCATTGTTAAATCTATCTATATTGATCCATCAACACCAGAAACTGAAGTCAAATCTGAATACGCATCTGCATATACACATTAACATTAACATTAACATTAACATTAACATTAACATTAAGTTTGTACAATATATACAAAAAAATTACATATCTACAATCTACACAATATATGTTTTACCAATCTAATAGATGACGATACGGAAGTTGTTAAAAGTATTATCTTCTTCTATCTTTTCTTCTACGTCATCACTAGATTCTTCGCCGGACGAAACATCACCATTTGAGTTGTACTCGAATCTGACCATATGATTTATGTTGCAGCATTTACCTTTGTTATGACAACTGTATTTGATGTAGTCTTTATCGGATATCACCCCTTTAAAGTTCGCATACAACAGTCGATGTAAGGCAACTTTCTTTTTATCTCTAAAATAAAAATTAATATATGTTCCTTTTCGTTTATTTTTAAGATTAGTTATGTATCCGGTCCATAAACAACATTTATCTTCGTCGAAGATGGAATTATCTGTATGTTGTACAATTCTGTGTATATCATTTGGACGAAGTCTTTTAGATGGAGCTATATTGGGTAATTGTCTTCTTTTTAGTTCTCGTTCTCGTTCCATTTGAACTTTTTTTGAGATTTTTACTTCTTGTATATTAATATCATAATCGATGTTTTGATAGTGATCTTTTTCTTTTTTTCGTCCCATCTTAATACTATATCATACGAAAAAAAACGCACACGGGTGGTTGTTATATTCCTTGTCATGTGCACAAAATTAAATAGTTATGATAATATTGTGTACCATCTCAACATTATACATCAACATAAGTTTTATCAGGAAAGCTCTTTGTAATAAACGACTTCGATAATATCAGGTACTGTACTGTTTCCGACGTATTCGTATCTGAGATTGATACAAATCTTTTTGTCATAGTTTTGAACCTGTTTCGTATCGGGATTCTCATAATGTACACCATTATCAAAGATATGTATCGCACGATCAATATCGTTTCTAATGATGATAGGAATATCGTTGTTGATCTTACTAAGAACCATTAGTTCTGTGATGTTGTTGGATGTTGTGATGACTTCGTTGGCTAATCTGATAATAAACTCAACTATCTGATCCTGGGATGATTTTCGTACACTCATGTTGTCTAACATCTCCTGAGTGATCTTGGGTCTTTTATTGGGATCACTCAACCAATCTATCACTAATGATTTGAAGTTGTTCGCAAGATCTGACTGTAGGGGACTGTAGTATCCGAGATTTCTGGATTCATTTTCATAATAGCTATTTTTAATCCAGTGATATCCGTTGGCATAGGCTCTGAAGATTGTGATATTGTTGGGGATGATCTTTTGTGTCATGACATCCACCATGTCTATCAATGGATTCATTATGTTAAGATCCAGATAGTTTACATCAGATGATCGAGTAGTTTTACGTTTACCGATGCTAGGGATGTTATCGCTTCCAAACAACTCTTGTAACGTCCTTCTAATGTTGCTCGAACTTGCTCGAATGATCTTCTGTCCAGGAACATAAGTAAATCTGTTTCGATCTACGATATCCGATACAAAATAATCACCTACCTTCATGATTTCAAAGGCTTTCAGATCGTTTAATGCTAACTCTTCTGATATACGGTTCACAAACGAAACGATGATGTCCGTAGTCAACCCCATGTAACACGTCCCATGAGCCCATCGACAATGAGGACTAATGTTGCATTTGTCTCGACTTTCATTAACTTCACACACGTGTCGATCATTATCTATCTCGTACGATGATAGATTAGGGAGTTTTGCCACCTTATGAATCAGTTTGTTTATCTTCCCACCAACCTGATTATCCGATATCGATGTTGTTACTGTAGACGTGTATAATATCTGATTGAAAGAAAACATATCAGCCAATACTCTGGCATAACTATTGACATTAGATTCGATTGCTCCACCACTCTGAACAGGTGGTTCATCTTTGTCCTCATCTTGTATGTTCAGAAGCTCCATGTACTTATCATACAGAGTTTTATCGATTATCTTGTAGAGTAACAATCTTATCTTGTCCACTTTAGCCGTCTTGGGTCCTGATGCATTCATCAACTTCTCAAAACGGATTTTGTAGTAAGAATTCTCGGGTTTGGTGATATAGTTACTGAACTCTAGACGGAACAGTTGATAAGATTCTTCGATGAACATATTTTCGTTTACCTTCATGATTCGATCATCAATCTTGATATTAGTGGTACCTTTTGCTATCTCAGCATCGATTTTGTCGTTAAGTGGTTTCTTTTCAAACGTTAACTTCATAGATTTAATCTTGGATATATCGATAGTTTCAGGAATCACCGGTACGACGTCCTTGGTTTTGGTCATGATTGAGTTTATCTTGATGATATCTCCTCTTTTCGATTCAAAGTACACACCAATAGGTTTAACATTCAATCTCTTGTTAGATTTTGTGTAGATATCATTTAGATGTTTGATCGTTTGATCGAAGCTCTGAACGTATCGATCGAAATTCTTGATGATCTGTACATCCCATGGAACACCGGACGGTCTGACCGGTAGAAGGATCCCGTTATTAGTGATCAGATATTTACATTTATTTCTTAAATCGATGATCTGATACTTGGCAGCATAGTCCTTACCTAGCTCCTTCAGGATGTTGGTGGTCTTCTTTGCATTAGTGCTCATGTTCTTATTCAGATCCGATTCTGCAAAAGATCCAGAACAGTTTCTGTTGAAGAAATCAGATACATGATTTACAATATTTTTCGGGGACTCTTCAAATTTAAAAACCTTATCAGTATCGATGGTTTTGGATGTCTTATCGTCTTTTTTAACCAATACGATAGGATAGTAGTTCTTATTATCGTGGATTAGAAAGCTCGTTACATAGTTGGGATTTTTGATGGTGTAGTTACTCTCGAGATCTGTACATTCCAGATAGAAATCCTCGATTATCCTCTCTTTTTCAAGAGTCTTTCGAACTATGATCTCTCTTTTGTGAAAGATGACGATGTTCATTCCGTGTTTTGTTAGAACACCTGGGATACAGATGATGTCTTTTGTCATCATAAAGTCTAGATAGGCCGATGATTTGATAAAGTTTATATAGGTTTCTCTAGTCACGAACTGGGTCTTAATATCACCACTATTCAAAGATGTAAAGATCTGTTCAGTTCGATCGTTTTCAATGGCACTGATGATACTGTTTCTGATAGAAGATATATCCAGATCAAGTGTTGCACCGATCGCATTTAAGAACTGATACTCGTTTTGTTTCGATCCGTACTTGAAGAAGTATCCGTTAAACGTTTGTTCTAGATAATGAAGACGAATCTTTTTGTTCTTATCTAACATGTAGTTGAAATAACGATCCAGATACTTGGGTAGAAATGCAAAACGACCCTCTTGTATCTTGTTGGTATCCTGTAAGATGTACAGTTTATCACCCACCGATTTTTGTATCGTTCCATTCTTTTGTTCATCGAGCCCCTTGCCTAGACAGCTATCGAAGAAAGCTTTCTTGGACTTGTTATCAGAAGCCGATGGATCCTTCTTAAAACAGCACGGCATACACTGTCCGAAGGGATTCGCAGATCTGGTTAGAAATCCGATGTACATGTGAGTTCCATTCTCATCAGGGTCACATGCATAGTAGATGTTGTTACCTGTGTTTTCACCAGTTTCATCGTATTCGGGGAGTTTGATCGTACGAAGCACCACCTCTTTCTTCTTCTTTTTATCGATGAAGAATTTCTTTTCAAAAGTGTCGGTCTTCTTGTTGTAGATATATCCCTTCTTGATCAGATCGTCTAATGTAGTTTGATTGTACTGTTGTGGACGTCTCTTTTTGTCATTACCTGAGTTCTGACAGGAACGTGTCCATTGATTCTGTCCCCTTTCTGGTCTGAAACCGATACGTCTCTTGTCGATCTGTGTCATCTGTTTCACCGTTTTGATCTCTTTTGAATAATCTACAAGTTCATCGACCTTCGATCTACGTTTAGCGATATTAGTCAGTTTTTTCAATCGTTCTTTGATTACCTGTCGTTCTTTTCTTTTATAGAGATACGTTTCAACGTACAGATGTATCAAAATATTCATGAATGTTATGATTCGTGTGAGTTGCTCTTTGTTTCTAGCACCTGATATACGAATCTTGTATTTCTCCCTCTGTTTACCCTGAACATCGATACCGATTCCTGGAGGTTTGTATTTCGGCACATTCTCTAGACTTTTTGGTTGTTTTCTAGACTTTTTCAGATGGGGATACTTGGCTCTGGTCTTTTGTATTTCATCAAGAGCTCTTTCTTCGGTTATATTGAACTGTTTTGCTAGTTCTGATGCGAGTTGAGTCTCGTTGATGACGTAGTTACGTAGAAAAAACACTATACGTTGTTCTAGACGTGCTGGATTATCGTATTTCGAAACACGTTTGTAACGGAGATACGTACCGAACTTTGATTTGGTGTTGACGTTCGGTGTCTTGGCCTGCCTTTTTCTAGGTTCGATGACTAATGCAGTGTACGGATAGAAAAATCTAGAGAACTCAGAAAAATCGTTGTGATTGATAGTGAACTTCTCAGGTAGTTCGAATTTCTGAATAGTGTTAATAAAGGCATATTTGAATTCGTCGTCATCAGGTATGATGATTTTGTTCCGTGGACTCTCACGATTGATCTTTTCAATTAGATTCTTAACATAAACATAGGTATCTTTGATATCGTCGATTGTAGCACCATCCGATTCTTGCCACTGGGTCTTATATTCGACTCGACCAGATTCGTTGAGACCGATACTCATAAACTTCTCTTTGTCTCCTGATCTTTTATCATTGATTTTAACCTTGAAACTGATACCATACGGGGCATTCTCAAACCATTTGTACAGAACCTCTAGATTCTCTTTGTCTTTAACATAATCGTAGATGTCGGATTCTCTGTACTTGTAATCACCTCCTCTTTCTATCGTCTGATACTGTATATAAGGATATTTACTATTGGTCTGAAACTCATTGAATATTCGGTACATATCCAATTTAGGTATACCGTTTCCAATATTTCCGGTATTTCCAGTATTTCCAGTATTTCCGAGTCTGAGATTGACATGAATGACTGACTGAGTTACGAAATTCTCTTTAAAGAGATGTTCGTATTTGTCGGTGGCTTTAACTTCTTCCACGATGTGAGAGATCTCGTTTTCTATGATCAGATCGTTGTTGATGTTTTCGTATACATTTGATATCTTTGATCCTTCTGTTTTGGTGTCACCGTTCAGATAATCAATGATGTTCTTGATATCTTCTTTCCGTAGTTTAGGGAAGTAGAGTTGCATGTATACATCCTCTAGATTCTTCAACGCTTCTTGATCAGGTTTGTAGTTTTTACCAAGTTCGTTGTAGACATCTATCATGTAGATATCATTATCAGTGATGTAGTTCTCATAGTCGAATAAGATATTGTTCTCATCATCCTCACGTCGAATCTTGTTACCGAACTTTCTGATATTGTGTCGGAGAAGATTGAGCTTATCTTTGAGTTGTTCATACATGTAGATACGATTGTCGGGTTCAACATCGATGTCGAGTAGTTCGTTACGTCTCAACCATTTTTGACCGATCATAACCTTTTCGACATTGTTATTAAAAATGTACTCTGACCATAGATATTGGCGGGAAGGATTGATGTACAGATTGTCACCAAATTTCTTGTTATTCTTGATTGCACAACATATCTTATTCTTGACATCTTTGATCGTATCATCCCCATTAATAAACTGTGATTTGACATAGACCTTTGTGTAGACGTTCTTAAGTCTATCCACATAGATCGATGTATCTTTTTCCTGATCGAAATCAATCATATTTTTATCGAGTTTCTTGAACAAAGAATCATCATTTAATGCCTTCTTGATCATTTCACTCGTATGAGAAACATTGGAGTCTAGTTCTACATCAGGTTGTTGGTACAACTTTTCTATCTCAGAAATGTCCATATCTTCACCCTCAAAAACATCGTAATCGACCCCCTTATCGAATGGATCTACTTCGGTATTCTCTTCATTATCCTCTTCATATCGTTGATGAGCTTTTTTATCACTCTCATCGATCTCCTCTTGATAGTCTTCATACTCATCCGGTTCATAATTAGTATCGATATCATCGTCATCATCATCACCTCCTCCTTTTTGTCGCATATATCTATTTTTGATTGCCAATCGTTCTTCATCGGGATAGAAATCAATATCTGCATTATCAGGAATCGTATCGTATCTCAAACGTTCTCCAGACGGTATGTGAGGATAATCAGAATCGGTACCTAGATCTTGGTAGGATTTGAATCGAATAACATTAATCCTTTTGTACTCCCCTGTATTCCAATCATAGAATGGTCTAGATTTGTCTTCTCCTCCACCAACATACATCATACTATCTTCATCGTCGTCATAACTCAATTCTAAATCTTTATCATCATCGAGTTTGTCCACATCTAAAATGAGGGATGCAGGATCATCGGCAGATGTTGTTAAGAGCTCTAAGTCTGAATCAGGACTATCCCTAATAATGACAGAATCATCCGGATCAGAATCGACTGGATCTACTACCACACGACTATTAAGTATATTGTTACGTTGCTCTTGTCGAGTTAATTTAGATTTAGATTTAGATTTAGATTTAGCTCCGGCAGATTGTATTTTTGGTCTGTCGGTTGTCTGCTTATTTGTCAATAAGGTTTGAATATTAACGGTTTTGTTGAGTTTATAATCGGTCGTTCCTTCTTCCTCTGCAGCGACACTAAGCATCCTTCCTTTTTTGGTAGTTTTACGTGTGTTTTCATTTTTGACGAGAGCACTGTAACTGTAGAGGATTTTTTTCTCAATCCATTTCTGTGATTTGATATGTTTATCGTACCATTCCGATCCCATTTTACTTTTGATCTCTTTACTCATAGTATCATTAGTTTGGATCTGGGATATCATGAATGTCGAATGATACATAGTAAAAAAATACTTGTACCATAGTTCACCATATGCATCTTCTAGTTTTTTGATATCCTGATTGGGAAGTTGAATGAATGTCTCGAATAAGTTTAGGTTCTGCATTTTTTTAAGAATACCATCAAGATTTGGTCTGAGATCCCCGACGAATATATATACATGATACTGAGGGTATCTATTATCGTTTTTGTATTTCCAGACTACTTTGTACGGTTTATCCATATGTTGTAAGGAACTTATAATACTATCGTCTCTAAAAATATATTTGACATTAAATGACAGAATCATTGATATTCATACCACAATATTCTCTGGGGGATGATGCAAAGTCTATTCTGGTATAGATCCCCATCTCTATCGCTTCTTCACATATGAATTTGAATATCTTTTTGAAGAGTGGGGTGTGATCGTACTCAGGACATGCAACGTGGGATATCTCATGTAACATCACATACATCACAAGATTGAAATCATGAATATTATTGGTTTTCAGATATGTTGCAAGAGATTTTGATCTTATACAGAATATTATCTGTTCTCCTTTGTTGACAGTATAACTAGTGTAGACAGAGTTAGTTCCAGATTCTCTAACGGTGACATCTTTTATCTTATCTCGTAACTGTAGAATGTACGGTTTAAATTCGACATATCGAGGTAGATTTGCAGTCTTGGGATCATTTATTTTTTTAGTAGTATAGTCAACAATTGCATATATATTTGCTCTGAGTTTGGCTAAGAAATTAGCTGCTTTCTTTTTATCTTTTTGATTTCGAACCATATACATATTATTATCGACATCGGATCTTACATAGGTCATGTCTCGATGTCCAATATTGTAGTACATGATTATCATAATGGTTATGATTGCTAGTATTAGTATGATGTGTGATAAGTTCATTTTTTGAGCTATATATGTTGGAACACAGATTAAATACAATCATTGCAGGTCGAAAATAAGACAAAAAAACTTTCTGTAATTCTAATATAACTATAACTATAATGGGTCAAACAACCAGCACTATTACACCTACACAACGTGGGAACACAATGACAAACGCCCAGTTAAGTGATAATATCGAAAGTCTATTCAAGTCGCCGAACTCAACTAGAATGAGCTCCGTTCAGATCGAAAGAAGTGCCAAACCTCTTAGTACATCAGCTGTCGTTGTTGATACGATCACACCGATGAAAGGGGGTAATCATTCTAAGATCTCTGTCGTCCCTAAACGCCAAAGATACAATATGACCACTAATTCTACGAATACTTTAAATTCTACTCTAAATGGTGGTTCTGGTCCAGAATTGGAAACATACAATCACCTTAATTCTGAAGATATTACTTTTATTCGCAATCTTGTCTATCGGGATAATAAAATAGGAGGTAGTAATCCTTCGGATAATACATCTGATGTTTGGGGAGGAGCTGATGACATCGATGATGACGATGACAATAACAATGATAATGATAATGCAATAGATTGGGATACTATGAAAGCCTCAACAAACAAATCCAATAATGTGGAACCTCTCCCAGATATGACACAAGATACAAAACCAATGCAAGATTCACTCCCTGAAAACGTCGTCGTCAAGGATGTCGAATATATCGAAGAAGAAAAGGAAGAAGAACCTTCAACCGATCTAAAAGGTGGTTCAACTGCTCGAATCAGCTCTATCGATCAAGATATCCAGAGGATCAGATCTCTTATCAACAACACCATCGTTTTAAGAGGAGGTAATAGTAATGCAACATACGATGAACCTATTCAACCTATTCAACCTACTCATTCTACACAATCTATACAAGAGATTTTGTCTGACGAAGGTTTGGCAGAGATTAGAACAAGTTTAGCAAAACACGGCGCAATCAATCAGAATGGAGGGAATAGTTTAGATAATGTTGATAATGATCTTAGGGTCTTCAAAAATACTATCCTCAATCGCCATAGTGATTCTGTGGATGCATACTCTGAGACGAGTCCTGATCCCAGTGATTTTCTTTCCACAATGAAAGGTGGAGCCAAAGATGGAAAAAAGAAAAAAAAACTCGATGCAGATGCAGATGAAGATGAAGATGCAGATGAAGATGACGATGCAGATGAAGATGACGATGCAGATGAAGGTGCTGTGATTGAGGAGGACGCTATTGAAAAAGAAGAATTAGAAAACAATGATGACGATGATGATCAATCTGGAGGAAAAATGTTGAAAGACGATGACGATTCGTCTTCTTCGGATTCTGATTCTGATTCTGATTCGGACTCTGATTCGGATTCGGATTCGGATTCGGATTCTAATTCGGATTCGGATTCTAGTTCATCTGATGATGAGATCAGTAAAGGTTCTGTAACGATAATGCATAATGCTATCGATAGAACAATGAATAGGAAAAAAAACACTTCTAACTATCTCAAACATAATGAGTACAAAATAGTATCTAACAGTGATGAGAACTATAAGTTCAATGATAGAGTGACTTACAGTTCTTCGAGTGATATGCATAACAGTATCGGTGGTTCGGATTATCTGAACAATCTTAGAAACAGAGACCGTATGTTATAAATCAAATTTAAATCAAATTTAAAGTAAAATTAAATAAGACGTTTGGTTACTTTTACTCTTTTTTGGATTCTCTTTTTATTTGTACCCTTCTTGGTTACTGATCCTAGGGGTTTACCGAAGATGATGTCCCCTGTCACACCACCGATCTTGACATCCATCAGATTACCCTGATCTGATGGACAATCTTTGAGATACTTCATAATCGGATCGATACCTGCCTTTCTGTTCTCCTCTCTGATGATGTATATCTTGAAGATCGAGTGTGGATTCTTTACAATTAATTCCAAGAACTGAATGGCAGGTTTCATGATCTGGGTTGTGATGTACGACAGATAATCTATCTTCAAACCATTATCTTTGATGTATTGTGGATGTTCTATGTGATCTCCTTGTAGTTTGACCTTCTTTTCCGTTTCGATGTACACAAAAGGTATTCGATCATTGGATTGAGGTTTGTTTCCAGGATCCCTTTGAGCCATTCGATCCGCTAACACCACATGACCTTGTCTTGTCCAGTCGGCATAAGCATCCTTATCTTTCAATGTCTTGGAGATAATGAATTTATCCATTCCGTATTTACCGGTAATAATCTTCATTAATCTCGATTTGGTGAATTCAACCGCCCCCTTGTTACTACGTTTATTCAACATCTGATCGATGATACCTCCTACCACAACCTTCACAATATCTGCATTATCTCGACGTTTTGTGACAAGACCCATCGATTTTTGATAGAATTTGTTCGGATCGTATGCATAGAGGTTTCCGACATATCGTTTCTTCGATATAATGATAAACGGCCAGTAGACTTTTTCGTATGCTAACCCTTGAGGATAATCTAGTGTATGATTCAAGATAGCCGTTACGATGATACCCATCTTGATCGAGATCTTCAAGGATCCATGTTCTCTAAAAGGTTGATTGGTCTTTCGATTTACCAGATTTAGTTTGAAGAAGACCGAATCAGTATCACCATAGATACATTGAGGATTGATGTTGTATTCACCAACAAGACTGTAGATCTCTTTTTTGAGCCATTGATAGTATTCTTCTCTACCTTTATAAATGCATATCTTTCGAGGTTTGTCGCCATCCATAATGACTTTTCCGTCGGCATCTTT
>Ga0302280_1003144_pt1 | contig 12135 bp, 12 predicted proteins | sample III_Fen_E1_1_FD_198771 | JGI IMG/M metagenome (GOLD analysis project Ga0302280, IMG submission 198771) | Peat permafrost microbial communities from Stordalen Mire near Abisko, Sweden - III_Fen_E1_1 | ecosystem: Environmental > Terrestrial > Soil > Wetlands > Permafrost | place: Sweden: Abisko...
ACACCCGGTGTTGTGGTAGTAACTGAAGCAATTGATTCGCGATCAAACTCAATACGACACCCTTCGTCCACGCGGACGACCACGGTCTTTTCTTTGACAATAGCCACCGTTCCATGAATGCCGGAAGTAGTGATGATCTCATCATTCTTTTTAAGATTGCTCAGCATTTCTTTTATTTTCTTCTGTTGTTGACGCTGCGGACGGATGATCAAAAAATAAAAGATCAAAAGTATCGGAACATACATGAAGAGAATCTGTGTTAAACCTGATTGTTGCGGCATAGTGATCCTTTCAAATACACTTTCGTCATTCTGAGGCATAGCCGAAGAATCTTAAAACACCTTTAGATCCTTCGAAGCAACTACGCATTTCCGGCATGAGGACCTACGCTCAGGATGACAGATTACGTCTTTATAAGATTACGCTTTTTTCATCAAAGATCTGACAGTATCACTCATCTGAGCGCCTTTGGCAACCCAAGCGGTGATCTTATCTTTCTTAAGCTGAAAATAAGATTTCTTAGCTGGATCATAATAACCCAAGATATCCAATGTACGACCGTCGCGCCCTTCTTTTCCGGCCATAGCAACGACACGGTAATTGTAGGCCTTATTAGATGCTTTACCTGCTTTTTGTAAACGAATTCTAACTTCCATGTGATTTGACCTTTCTTGTTCTTATAAATGAGCTAATTCAATAGCTCTTATTTGCGCTTTGGCTTTATTCATCGTTTCGGTATATTCCGTTGTAGGATCGGAATCAGCCACAATGCCTGCCCCTGCTTGGACATAAGCCTTGGCATTGTGAACCACTATTGTACGTATAGTTATGCAAGTATCAAGGTTTTTCGAAAAACTCAAAATTCCAACGGCTCCCGCGTAAGGACCCCTTTTTTGAGCTTCCAAACCCTCAATTATTTCCATGGCCCTGATTTTTGGCGCGCCAGAGACTGTTCCAGCTGGAAATGCTGCTTCTAAAACATCCAGAGCATCCATACCTTTACGTAATTTTCCCTGAACATTGCTGACAATATGCATGACATGAGAATATTTTTCAACTTGCATGAATTCTGATAGGTGAACAGTGCCTTTTTCACTGACACGGCCTAAATCATTACGCCCTAAATCAACTAACATGATATGTTCTGCCTTTTCTTTTGGATCAGCTAAAAGGCTTTTTACCAAAGCTTGGTCTTCGGCATCATTCTTCCCACGAGGGCGTGTGCCGGCGATTGGCCTGGTTTCCACCAAACCATTCTCACAACGCACCAAAAGCTCAGGAGAAGCACCCACCAATTGCAAACCGTTGAAATTTAGATAAAACATGTACGGCGATGGATTAAGCACACGTAAACAACGATAAATCTCAAAAGCATCGACGCTGATATCCGCTTTGAAACGCTGGGATAAAACGATCTGAAAAATATCCCCGGCTTTAATATGTTCCTTGCCTTTAATAACCATCTGCTCGTATTGAGCCTTGGTGCAATTGGAAGTAACTGAAATTTTCTTAGAAGTTTTCTTAGAAACAGGCAAGGATAAAGGTTTTTGAAGATCAGCTATCAGCCCATCAATCATTTTCTGGGCGGCTTTGTATTTCTTAATCTTCGCATCTTTGCTATCTTCTTTGGCTAAATGCACACAACTAACAACCTTGATGGTGTGATGACGATGATCAAAAATCACTAAATCTTTAGCCAAGGCCAAACAAATTTCAGGCAAATTTAGATCATCACTTGTTTGATCTGGCAAGCGTTCAAAAAAACGGACACAGTCATAACTCAAATATCCCACCATCCCGCCATAAAATCGCGGCAAGCCTGGAACATCGACCGCTTTATAATCCTTCATTAATTCACGTACCACCGACAAAGGTGAACCGCTAAAAGAAATTTTCTCAGCCCTTTCTTTCCCCTTCACAAAACGCAAAACCTTAGCCTCATGGGCATGAGAGGTAAAAATCAATTCAGGATCACGGGCAATAAAGGAATATTGTGCTACCTTCTCCTGACCTTCCACTGACTCTAATAAAAATGAATACACCTTGCCACCCGCTAATTTGTAATACGCCGACACCGGCGTTTCCAAATCACCAGGAATTTCCCTATAAACAGGAATCAAATTGCCTTGAGAACTTAATTTTAAGAATTCTTCTTGTGATAAAAGGTTCATATTAATTTTCAATTTTCCTATAAAAACACGATCTTTTCATCGTGTGACAGGCAGAACCTATTTGATCAACCTTCATTAATAGGACATCGCAATCACAATCATAATAAATTTCTTTTACATGTTGAAAATGACCTGATGTCTCACCCTTAACCCAATAGCTCTTGCGGGAGCGTGACCAATAAGATGCTTTGCCATTCTTCAAGGTGTCACGAAGAGAATCAATATTCATCCAGGCCATCATCAAGACTTCACCAGTCTTATAATCCTGGGCAATGGCAGGGATCAAACCCTCAGCAGTAAATTTAAGTTTATCAAGATTAGCACTTGTGATCTGAATCGTTTCTATTTCGGGATTATCACTCATCGCGTATTCACTTTCTTTTGTTTTAAAAATGTTTTAACTTCCGGGATTGAAATCTCTCCATAATGAAACACCGATGCTGCCAAAGCCGCATCAGCTGATGCTTCAACAAAAACATCATAAAAATGCTCTAAGGTCCCGGCGCCGCCTGAGGCGATCACCGGAATGCTAACCGCTGAGGTAACAGCCTTGGTCAAACTTAAATCAAAACCATTCTTGGTCCCATCCGCATCCATGCTCGTCAATAAAATCTCTCCCGCTCCCAACATTTCCGCCTGTTTGACCCAATCAATCACATTTTTCCCCGTTGTTGCACGGCCACCATGTGTAAAGACTTCCCAACGAGACCCCACACGCTTGGCATCAACGGCAACGACAATGCATTGAGACCCGAACATATTAGCTGCCTGACGGATTAGACCTGGCTCCTTAACGGCTGATGTATTCATCGAGACCTTATCCGCGCCAGCATTGAGTAGATTACGGATATCACTCACATTGCTGATACCCCCCCCAACGGTCAAAGGCATGAAAACACATTCCGCGGTTTTCTGCACGACCTCTAAAAATATTTTACGTTTTTCATGACTAGCCGTGATATCCAAGAAAACCAATTCATCCGCGCCACTTTGATCATAGGCCCGCGCACAATCCACCGGATCACCAGCATCTTGAAGGTCAACAAAATTAACCCCCTTGACCACCCGCCCGTCCTTGACATCCAAACATGGGATAATGCGCTTATTAAGCATTAACAAACCTTCAAAGCTTCTTTAAAATCCAATTTGCCTTCGTAAATCGCCTTGCCGGTGATGGCTGCGGTAACACCTTTCATGGACGCTAATTTTCGCACATCTTCAATGGTGCCAATGCCGCCAGAAGCAATTAGATTTATTTTCTTGACCGTATTAAGCATCGTGCCTAATTGTTCAAAATTAGGGCCTGTCAAAGTTCCATCCCGGGCAATGTCTGTATAGACCATCCATTGCAAACCCATGGCTTCTAAATCTAGAGCTAAGTCAGTGGCCTTAATCGTCGTCGTTGAAACCCAGCCGCGCTGTGCTACAAAACCGTTAGAACAATCCAGACTCACACAAATTTTTTCTCCGTATTCAGCTAGAATTTCCTTTAGAAAACTCTTATCTTCAATGGCCCTTGTGCCTAAAATGACCCGAGCCACCCCAATATCGATCAATTGCTCAACAGCTTCCAAACTACGAATGCCTCCACCTATCTCGATTGGAATTTTTACCTGCTTAATGATCGCCATAAAGCTGGGTGAATTCTTCATATGCCCTGTTTGAGCACCATCGAGATCGACCAAATGCAACCATTGGGCCCCTAAATTTTCCCACTTTTGAGCCACCTTCACCGGATCATCATCGTATTCCGTGATCTCAGAAAATTTTCCTTGAAATAAACGCACTACTTTACCATCTTTAATGTCAATCGCAGGAATAAGTATCATAGTTGGGCAAAATTCCTTAATATTTGTAGTCCAGCCTTTTGGCTTTTCTCAGGATGAAACTGCACGCCCCAAACATTGTCACGGACAATTGCAGCAACGAAATCAATACCATAATTAGTGATGCCGGAAGCGATCGAAGCATCTTTAGGCTTTACATAATAAGAATGACAAAAATACATATTCTCACCCGTCGATAGCCCGCTGAACATTTGATTACCGACGGGCTGAATATTGATCTGGTTCCAACCCATATGTGGAACTTTCAAATCAGTAAAACGCTCAACACTGCCTTCTAAAATCCTAAGCCCTTGTGAAAAACCACCTTCAGAACTTCTCTCAAATAATAATTGCAGCCCTAAGCAGATACCTAAAAACGGCTTGCCATCTTCAACGATTTTTCGGATAGGGCCCGTTAAAGCAAGCTCTTCTAATTTCTGCATAGCCGGCCCCATCGCACCCACACCCGGCAAAACCACTTTATTCGCCTTCAAAATATCCTCAATCCTAGAAGTCACCCGAGCCTCAGCCCCCACCGCCTCAAAAGCCTTCTGCACACTCCTCAAATTCCCCATCCCATAGTCAATAATCGCAATCATATAATCTCAGACCGTTTCTAAATATCCAGTTACATACCAACAACTTACAACAGAACTGTACCTTATTTCTTTTTCCTTTAAAAACCCACGTTCTGCCATAACCCCATTAATTTCAAGCACTCAACGAGAAACGGTCTAATCAATGATCCCTTTCGTTGACGGCACTTGGCCTTCGCGGCGAAGATCAATGGTTGTTGCCTGATCCAAGGCTAAGCCTAAAGATTTAAACATAGTTTCCAAATTAGTATGCAAATCATCACTGGGATTTTGAATGGTAAAACTAAGCGTCGCTCCTAAATTATGAGCCAAACTTTCCATAAAATGTTCAAAATGAGAAAACTCATAACCATCCGTCCCTTTTTGCACTGGCATAGGGCCTTCAGAATTAAATTTGAAGAATCCCCGACCAGAAATATCGATGACACAACGGCCCACTGTTGCTTCCATCGGCGCATAGGCATAACCAAAACGCTTGATGCCCGCTTTTTCTTCGCCCAACGCTTTTTTAAAGGCCTTGCCCAAAACAATGCCGATATCTTCATTAGTATGGTGTATATCAATATGCGTATCCCCAATAACGGAAAGATCCACATCAAAATTCCCATGAAAGGCAAAAAGCTCAAGCATGTGATCCAAAAAACCAATAGGAGTTTTGATCTTTGTTTTGCCGGTGCCATCAATATTAAGCAACACCTTGATTTGAGTCTCTTTGCTTTTGCGTTCAAATTCTGCTTTGCGTTGCATATCATTCTCCATTATTTAAATCTGATATTCACTGAATCAGCGTGTTTGACCAGGCCTTCTAAGTGGGCTACTTTTTCTAAAGGTTCACGGACTTTTTCCAAAGCTTTTTTGGTATAGGCTATCACGTGGCTAGTTTTGGTAAAGCTTGATAACGAAATCCCCGAGAAGAAACGTGCGGTGCCCATGGTCGGCAGCACGTGACTGGGGCCCGCCGCATAATCACCCAAGGCTGTCGGGCTATATGGCCCTAAGAAAATAGCACCCGCATGCCTAATGTCTTTGGCAATGCTCACCGCATCAGACGTCATGATCTGTAAATGCTCGGGAGCTAATTGATTAGCGATATCCACCGCTTCATTGATATTCTTGCAATAAACGCAATACCCATTGGCTACGCGACGACGAACTTCTTTAATCAATTGCTTGGATGTGCTCAATAAAATAGACACCCCGCCGACATGCTCCATCTGAGCTTCTAAATCTGCGACCACATAATCTACATTACTATAACGATTGGCAATGACCACCAGCTCCGTCGGACCTGCTAGCATATCAATATCCACATAGCCAAATAACTGACGTTTGGCCTCTGTGACATACATATTGCCAGGACCCACGATCTTATCCACCTTAGGAATAGTTTTAGTCCCCAAGGCAAGGGCTGCTATTGCCTGCGCACCGCCAGCTTTATAAATCTCACTAACCTTCAACAGATTAGCCACTGCTAAAATATAAGGATTAACCTTACCTTCTTTATTCGGAGGGGTGACAATAACAACCCGCTTAACACCGGCAATGATGGCAGGAACGGCCGTCATATAAACCGACGAAACCAAGGGCGCTGTTCCCGCCGGGATATAAATACCGACGGAATCCAAAGGACGCACCTCTTCTTTGAGCATGATCCCATCATGCCCTTTGACCTTGCAAGGTTTATGAAGCTGTTTTCTATAATAGGTGGAAACATTATTGATAATTGTCTTCAAATGCCCTACAAATTCCGAAGTGATATTCTGAAAAGCACTCGAGACCTCGCTTTCATCCACCTTCAACTGACGGGCTGTTAACTTAACCCCATCAAAACGACGGGTGTATTTAAGCAAAGCATCGTCCCCATTTAGACGAATATCATCAATGATGGCACGCACTTTTTCTTCAATATGCTTTTTACGCGCCAATCGGCTACGATTATATAGCTTCTCGATATTAAGACCTGTTTGCTTAATCAATTGCATAATTAAATTACTCCCTTAATAATCTCGCAAGCCTGCGCCAATGCACCGTCTAGTTTTTGCGGTTGCTTACTGCCGGCCTGAGCCAACTGTGGCTTGCCACCGCCATTACCATCCATCAACGGCATTATCTGACTCATCAATTCATTAGCTTTAATACCCCGCGCCACCAAATCATCAGTCACACAAAGCACCATAGCTGCATCTTCGACGCCTTTTGCACCTAAAATAAAAACACCTGAACTGACCTTCTGTTTCAATAAATCAGAAAGTTTGCGCAAAAGCGCGATATCAATATTCTCGAGCGAACGGATAATAAGTTTTGATCCCTTAACATTCTCAGCCCCAGCAATGATCTCATCCACTGATGATTTAAGCTTTTCAAAATAAACGTTTTGCTTGAGTTTCTCTTCTTGCTTGGCTCGTTGAGCTTCTTCAATCGCCTTTGCTTCCTGGGCTTTTTTATTCAAGAACTCATCCACAGCAATCTTGCCTGTCAAAGCTTCCACACGACGAATACCTTGAGCCACAGATCCTTCAGACACAATCTTGATCGCCTCAATATCACCCGTCGATGAAACATGTGTCCCACCACAGAATTCGCGCGAGTAGTCCCCAATGGAAACAACCCTCACGGTCTGACCATATTTCTCCGCAAAAAATGCCAAAGCCCCTTTTTTCTTGGCTTCCTCAAGGGCTAAGACCTCGGTCGATACCGCATCAGCCTTTTGGATAAATTCATTAAGCCTGTTCTCAATTTTTTTCATCTCCTCTGGCTTGATCCCCATGGGATGGGTGAAATCAAAACGCAAGCGCCCTTCTTCAACCAAGGAACCCTGTTGCTTGATATGCGTCCCCAAAGTCTCACGCAAAGCTGACTGCAATAAATGGGTGGCTGTATGATTACGGGTGATGGCCTGACGGCGTGACTCATCAATTCTAACCAACAATTTATCCCCTGTACTGATACCCCCTTGTTCGATGACACCACTATGAATATAAATGTCGTTTATTTTTTGTGTTTCAGTCACGCGCATCTTGCCATTAGGTGCAATCAAATAACCTGTATCACCCACCTGACCACCAGCTTCTGCGTAAAAAGGCGTGCGATTCAGAATAACTTTAACCACTTGGCCTTGATAAGCTTCAAGAACTTCCCCTTTTTCATTTAAAATCCTTAACACCTCAGCACCAGATTTAGATTCTTTGTATCCTACAAATTCCGTCTTAGGTAAATTCAAAGCAAAATCCTGATTAGCATAAACATCACCGGTCATTTTACTGCCTGCCCGAGAGCGATTTTTCTGTTCTTCCATTTTTATATCAAATTCTTTATTAGCCTCATTTAAGACTTTAGAATCAACGCCAATCTTATTAACCACCTGATGAACAGTCGATAATGTAAGCCCGTAAGTATCACGGTATAAAAAGAATATAGCTCCTAATTCTTTTGAATTCTCTTTGGATTTTTCAATCTTGGTTATTAACTCTGGCACACGTTCGCGGCGCACTTTAATAAAAGCTTCTTCAATACGCTTAATCAATTCCTTAATCTCATTAGCCTTGCCTGAGAGTTCTGGATAAGGTGTTTTAAGGCGTTCAATCACGATATCCACAAATGTAAAAATAATAGGCTGCTGAATTCCAGCACGAATCGCCAAATCGCTCATATCCACAATCAGCTTACGCATCACGTAGCCGCGGCCTTCGTTGGAAGGCATGACGCCGTCTGCGATACCAACGGTCACTGCACGCGTGTGATCCGCGATGATACGAAATTCACTTTCCGTGGCTTTAACGCCATTAGCCGCAAAAGCATCCTTAATGACTTTCAGGATGGCTGCAAAATTATCCGTCTCATAATTACTCTTCTTGCCTTGCACCACCGCTGCCAGGCGTTCCAATCCCATGCCCGTATCAATATTCTTCGCAGGCAACGGTTCTAAGATGCCGCCATCTTTTCTATTAAATTGCGTAAAAACCAAATTCCAAACTTCTGAAAAGCGCCCGCAGGAACAATCAGGGTTACACTCAGCCCCCAGAGGACAATTAGGATTAACCCCATAATCATAAAATATCTCTGAGCAAGGGCCACACGGACCATTAGGGCCATTGAGTCTGGCGTTTGATGGCCAAAAATTGCTCTTATCCCCTAATTTCACAATTCTATTCGTCGGAATTCTGATATCATTGGCCCAAATGCCATAGGCCTCGGTGTCCTCGTGATAAACCGACACCCAAAGCTTCTCTTTGGGAAGTTTTAATTCAACCGTCAAGAATTCCCAGGCCCAGTGAATGGCTTCCAGCTTAAAATAATCTCCAAATGAAAAATTACCCAACATTTCAAAAAAGGTGTGGTGAAAATCTGTCTTGCCGACGACATCCAGATCATCCGTACGCAAGCATTTCTGACAAGTAGCTGCCTTTGTAAAGCCATCAATATGTCCCAAAAACTGAGGCTTAAACTGCTGCATACCCGCCGTCGTAAAAAGCACCGTCGGATCATCCTTAGGCACCAGGGAATCGCTGGCAATGATACTGCTTCCTTTAGATTTGAAGAAGTCTAAAAACTTTGTTCTAATTTCATTTGTTGTCATAATTTTCTTAAAACCTTCATGGCTATACTGGTCTCAAACCCTCTACGCAATAAAAAATCTAAAACCCTTTTCTTCTTTTTAACCGGATCAATATTGGGCATTCTTTGAAAACGCCTTTGAGCTAATTCTAAAGCCACTGTTTCAGCACTGTAAGCATCATCCAAATTAGCCAGAGCCTCATCAATGATCTCTTGATTAATCCCTTTAGCTTTAAGTTCCTGAATAATCCTTCTAAAACCAAACGGCCGGGCTAAACGATAAGTGATCCAACTTTTCGTAAAAGCCCGGTCGTCTAATAATCTCGACGCTATTAAATCATGTAATGTTTCTTCGATTTCCCTCGAAGAAAAATCCTTACCCTCAAGCTTTTCTTTTAATTCAGAAATGCTGCGCGGCCTGATCTTTAAAAAACGCAAAGCCGCGGCTTTAACGCTCGTAGGCATTAAACTTTGGGTTTAGCCTTGAGCTTTTCAATCACCAATTTTTTAATCTTATGCATGGTCTTAGGCGTTTCTTTGAGATACTTACGGGTGCTTTCCCGTCCTTGACCAATCTTCTCATTTTCAAACGAAAACCAGGCACCACTCTTTTGCACAATTTCGTTAGTCACGGCTAAATCAAGAATATCCGCGGCTTCAGAAATACCTTCTTGAAAATAAATTTCAAATTCAGCTTCTTTAAACGGTGAGGCTACTTTATTCTTAACGACCTTGGCCTTCACGCGATTACCGATCACATCTTCGCCGGATTTGATCGATTCAATTTTTCTCAAATCAATGCGCACAGAGGCATAAAATTTCAAAGCACGCCCGCCGGTGGTAGTTTCTGGATTGCCAAACATGACACCGATTTTCATACGAACCTGATTGATAAAAATCACACAGCAATTGGATTTGCTGATGGCGGCCGTCAATTTGCGCAAGGCCTGGCTCATCAAACGCGCCTGCAAGCCCATATGTGAATCACCCATCTCACCTTCGATCTCAGCGCGAGGCGTCAAGGCCGCCACAGAGTCAATGACAACTAACTCTACCGCATTAGAACGCACCAAGGTTTCAGCGATCTCTAACGCTTGCTCACCGGTATCTGGTTGAGATACTAAAAGATCATCTAATTTAACGCCTAAAGTCTTGGCATAATTGGAATCAAAAGCGTGCTCAGCGTCAATAAACGCAGCGACACCATTGGCTAACTGTAATTGTTTGATAATGCTCAAGGTCAAGGTTGTTTTACCTGAAGATTCAGGCCCGTAGATCTCAATGACCCGGCCACGAGGAATGCCCCAGACCCCTAAAGCTAAATCCAAAGTCAAAGAACCTGTGGGGATAACTGGAATATCTGCAGACACGTTGCTATCCATGCGCATGATCGAACCCTTGCCGAACTGCTTTTCGATTTGCGCTAAAGCCAAGTCCAAAGCTTTCAAACGATTCTCGCGCTCTGCGTTAACCGCCTTTTCGCTAGGCACTTTCTCACTGGAATTTTTTTCAATCTTCTCAGCCTTTTCCACTACCGTCTTGTCTTGAGCCATGATTCCTCCTAATAAAGTTTCATTTATTTAGTGAATCCCTGTAACAAGGGAGTCTTTCCAAAGGGGGTTTTCGGAAGTTTTATGTTTGGTAGTATACATTGAAAATTAATTTCTGCAAAGGAATTTGACTAAAGCCACCGTGGCTATGGCCGCAGTCTCTACCTTTAAAACCGTATCCCCCAAAGACACCGGAATACAGCCATGTTTAATGGCGAGTGTCACTTCATCAGGGGTAAAATCCCCTTCCGGGCCTATAAAAATAGTCACGGTTTTTTGCTTATCCGCCTTCTGGAGCACTTCTGCAATTTGTGTTGAGTGATTATGAAGTGATGGGAATAAATGAACGCCTTGGGGATCCAAGGCTTTTAAAACCTCTGCTAAAGATGTCATCGGAGAGATCTTCGGGATCTTCATCCTTTTAGACTGTTTGGCCGCGTTAATCGCCACAGCTTCAAAGCGCCCAAGCTTCCCTTTCATTTTATCCTCGCTAAAAATGACTTCCGTGCGTTTAGTCTTCAATGGGATAATCTCATCAACCCCTAATTCCGTGCATTTCTCGATGATAAATTCAAATTTTCCTTTTTTGGGTGGAGCACAAGCCAAAATGATCTTAGCGCCAAAGCCCTCCTCATGCTTAATCTTTTGAACGCGTACTTCAATAACCTTTTCATTGATTCCATCAATCACAACATCCGCTTGCTGGGATTTAGCATTAAAAATCTGCACCATAGAACCTTTTTTTAGACGAAGAACATCTTTGATATGATGAATTTCATGAACATCAGTAATAATGACGGAGGTTTTAGAAAAATCAGCATCCTGACTATAAAAACGATACATAAGAATATCCTCGGAAGATTCAACTTCAGCAGACCAGCAGGCTCGCCAGCCGTAGCCTTGGCGAATGCTGGTGGATCGGGCGGGGATCGAACCCGCGGCCTCGTCATTGCGAACGACGCGCTCTCCCAAACTGAGCTACCGACCCAATGTTCTTAAACCTTTAATTTTGAATTACTTGTGATAATAGACTCATTGTGCTCATTTTCGAATTTAGAGCTTGGTGTCCAAATTGTGTCCATCCTTTTGGATAGACCATCTACTGCCTTGTGCTTATGGCTAGCTGATAAATGTGAATATCTAAGTGTCATTTGTAGAGATTTATGCCCTAGCAACTCCCTTACCGTATTCAAATCAACGCCACTCATGACCAAATGTGAGGCAAAAGTATGCCTTAGATCATGAAAAGTGAAATCTTTTATACCAGAATTGTCTACGGCTGTCGAGTAGCTTCTCTTTATATCTATAATGCGCTTATCATTATAATTAAAGACGTATTGATCTTCCCCAATTTAGTGGACGTTCTTAAGAGCATTAAGTACTTTGAATCGCCTTTTGAAGTTCTTGTGTCAAAATATTTAACTCTTTCATTTTTTCT
>Ga0302280_1003147_pt1 | contig 12129 bp, 11 predicted proteins | sample III_Fen_E1_1_FD_198771 | JGI IMG/M metagenome (GOLD analysis project Ga0302280, IMG submission 198771) | Peat permafrost microbial communities from Stordalen Mire near Abisko, Sweden - III_Fen_E1_1 | ecosystem: Environmental > Terrestrial > Soil > Wetlands > Permafrost | place: Sweden: Abisko...
CTACACCATAACCAAAAACAGATAACCCACTGCTTTCAAGCGGTCCTACGACACCTTAGTCGAGAATAAAGTAATATTTCCCAGCGAATACAAATTCTTTACGGTGTCTCCGACCAACAAAAAAGATAAGAAGGAAGAAGATATGGGCGATAGTGCTCCTCCTGTCAAGCCCACTAAAACATAATCCGGCCGATCCAACCCGAGTAATTGTGTTTATACTCAGAAGCGGACGTGAACTTCATGTACAGTCGCCTGCAAAACTTTTTGTAAATAATCGACGAGGACGACTTCGACGCAATTCAAACTGAAATCAAAGCAGTGCACAGCCTAATCCTAAAATAAACGCCCAAGTTCTAAAAAATATACGAGTAAATCCTCGATACTAACGATGAGGACATCACTGGCAAATACTTCAACATCATATAGCTCATGAAAAAATAACTATAGTTCTATGCGAGATACATCGACATTTCCAAAGATTACAACTCATACATCACGGAAATCAAATTAGAGGCCGAGAAAATCTTTCCACTATCAATGACAACACCGGAGCCGACAGAGACCAAGCCGAAGAAGATTGATGCGCCGCCACTGCCACCCAAATAGAAGGCAATGAAAAATAAAATAGAAGCCGATATGGAGAACCAGAATACAAGTAAGATAACAAGCAAGGCGCCCGTTAGATAATCAAAAACAAGCAATGCACCCGTCAAACAGTCAGCAGTTGATCCTGCAGCCATTACAGCTGTGAGCAACTACTTTAGTAAACTCGAGGAAAGATCAAAAAGTCCAATTTCTGGTTTTAAGAAAATAAACGGTACCATTTATAAGATTCAGAGTCGCTATCGAAATAGAAAGCCAACACATTAAACTCAGCCGTCAAGCGAAGCATTAGTCCTCTCAATCGATCGAAGAACAGCATCAATAAATCTATGGCATCCCTCAAGGAGAGTAAGATTGCTCCCATTTTCTCGAATCCTCCCAATATGAACCCTCCCAGAAAAATGTACGAGGGCAGGTAAATCCGATAGAACTTCGCCTTGAGTGACATCCTGCACTCCATTAACAAAAACCAGGGCATCAGAAGATTCAAAACAGCTAATTTTAAGAGCAAAAGTTCTCTCTTCTAAAACTAGCATATGCAAATCGGTTATAAATCTGAGCCCATCTATGAATAGGTTAGTGGATTTAAAGTGCTGATGAAGATCGAACTTTTCTTCGGGAATTTAGTGGAGGAGACCATTAAGAATGTCAGTCTTGAATTTAAAGGAGATACGAGTACTATTATTACTATTTAGATGTGCTTCTATACGCCAATCCGAAGGTTATAAGCAGCATTCTGCCCAAAAGTGAGCAGAGCAAGATTGAGCTCATAGTAATACCCTTAAAGGCACCTTTTCCTTTGCTGACCATGAACTTAACTTACCAATTTGGTGGGCAGTATAATGAATACAAAGTAATTATTCCAAATTCAATGATGAAGCTAACACATTTCTTGGACATTACTAAATCTGAGTTCCAAAGCAGATGGAGTTCATGCTAGTTGCACAAGACTGATGAGTTTAAGCTTTGCCATTATCTTGCACCAGATACTTTCAGGAAATGGTTTCCGGCCTTGGGTTAGCTTACCTCGTACACGTCCTTCGCAACTCCGGGCAGTAGCCAAGACTACTAATTATACTGCAGCGTGATAATGATGCAGCGTTATGAGGGGTTATTAAAGATAAATATCCGCCCCAATTTGGGAGTGGTGGTTCAGCTGGGTATCTAGGACCAAAACGAATAATCAGTAAACTATTTCCTGTTCTTCTTGTAGACGATGTAGCAGTTCCTTCGGGAAATTGAGTGATTGTTGGATATCAGCATAAATATTATATTTGTATTGATTGATGTTAGATTAGATATGCTAAAGTATGTGCTTTATGTTAAATCTGATCAGTAGCCGAACTGGGCCAACTCTGCCTTTACTTTAGAGATCTATTTCAGGTTCAGAGCCTTTCGCACGGAGTTGGCAGTCTGCAGACGCTTCTTGTGCCATGTGTCAGCTCTGGCACGTCTTTTATCCTACAATTGAGCAATCAGCGCTCTCTTGCCCCATCCAACTTGGCTGGACAGATCACCGAGGGTGCAGAATTTACGGAAGCTGCTCAATTTAACAGCTCTCAAGGCATCAGGAATAACCTCTCTCTTTTTGGTGTCATAAGGAGCGGGAACGCCTTCGAATATTTTTAGTCTGCCCAAAGCTTCTGCTCCTCTTGCAATTTTATGTGGAAGCATGCCTCTGACAGCTCTCCAGAATATTTTAGAGGGTGTCCTGTTGTGAACGATGGTCCTTCTCGGATTGGTCAATAGTCTCTTCCTCATAAACTCAGCAAATTTGACTTTGTTTCTGAAGAGAGATCCGGTGATGTTGATTCCCTCAGTTCTGACGACAGCCACTCTTTGTCCTGGATTAGAAGGGATTTACCTGAAAGGAGGGTCTTTGCGATGTAGGAGGCCAATCGGCCGAGCAAGTGACCCTTGGCATCAACGACGATAAGTTTCTTGAACATTTGTGGTTGATAATATTTATTTAATATAATAATATTCAGTTTAGATTTAGTTTTGGGCAGAAGAGGTTTATTACCCAACCACTCTGCTTGCGATCGAAGGTGAGTGAGATATTATCGAGAGACGAGATGGATCAGTCATTTTACGGCAGCACATGGCAGATTGGATCTTGCATTTATATCAGTAAGAGATCAGCTATTATACATTTATTATGGACAATCATTTCACTTATATTTGCAGATCATTTATTTATACCCCCAAACTCTATAAATACCAATGTGACCTAAGGTTGTTGTACGATCCAAACAAGCACACAGGGTACTCCTGAATCGAAATATCAAACCCGTACACGTTTTATCCCCCGACAATATCATTAAATGTTCTCTTATCCCCGAACTAATATTTCGTGTTTTTATTCGTTCGTATCTATAGCTTAATGATGCGGTTGTCTATGGAATTATATTTGATCTTGAAGAGCTTAATGAAATCACCCTCTTCAAACTGGTATTTACTCGTTTTGCATTTAGAGAGGTAATGCCCGGGAAGAGGGACCAAGTTTAAATCGTTCGCTTATTGACTATCATAGATTGCCCTCACTGCTGTTATTATACTCTTGGATGAAGCTGCGATTTAAGTTTAGTAGATGTAGAAGCCCACCATAAAACTTTTTTTGTTCTCTTTTAACACAATTCTATCGTCAAATCGCACCCTACCTCCCAGAATACCAGCAAAGTCACGTCGAAGAAAGGGTTATTTGTCACAGTACTCCTCTAACTGCATATCCATGGAGCCATACTCCCTAATCAGTCTGTTTTTACTCTTATTCTACAAATAGTTCTCCCATATTTTTTTGAATTTGTTCAACTCCCGAACTAATCGATTTCTCCTCTACTCCATCTCCTTCACCCTCTTTATTTCATCCTTATTGGCTTTATTCAGTTCCTCCTTCCTTTTGGCGAGCTGTGATTCATTTTTTAGCTGGAGAAGCGATGTTTTTTCGACTTATCTTTTTAGACTCTCCACCTATTTTTCAAGACCAATCACATCCACAACTTCCTTCTTTGTTGGAACCTATATTTTGGTTACCTGTAACTTTTTCTTCTATAACTATTGGAACAGCTCTTCATTTTTGCTATGTCGAGTCTTCACTGTGTACATACTGTTCATCACCTTCGCTGACTCGTACTCCCTATCCACACTTATCTTACGAAGAGAAAGGATCTTTCGACGTAACTGACCATTTTCCTGTGAAAACTCACTCATCTTTGGTTAGTTCCGCTTTATTTACTACTGCTGCGAGGCAAGCGTTTTCTATAATCGAGAGGTTTCATTTTTTAAGTCGACTATCGCACTTGTCATGAGGGAAATCTCCTGCTCTACGTTTTTTAGGGAATTGGTAAGATTTTAATACTGTTCGTTGAGTTATTCTGTCGGTTTGGTTTGCTGTGAGCTCTACATTCGTTTTTTTAGTTCCTGCATGATTTTGTATTGCGATTTAAGTTCTTTCTGTTGGTGGGTCAGTTCTTTAGCTGTCTATTATGTTGCTGAATCACTCTGAGTTTGTTTTGCCTTCTGTTTTTGCAATAGAATGTCTACTTTTGATTTAAGACTGGCAATATCGGATCGTAGCATTTGATTCTGGTCATCAACGCTTTTATAAATCTGTTTGAGTTCGTTGATAGTCTTAATATTGGCTAATTTATTCATGATTTGCTGTTCTTTAAGTGGTTCTCCTTTTAAGGCTTTCATTCGCTATCTCACTTATTATTATAATAAATCATCTGCTTTCGATTATCGCATCTGTTTTTTAACATTGAGTGTTTACTATCTTTTGGATGATTTTGAAGTGATAAATACTTAATTAAAATCATATTTGGCAGTTAAAAATCACTCTCTAAGTTTGTACCTCATGTAGCTTACTAACTTTTATATTCCTTTAAAAATCCACGAAAACAGCACATCGAAATACTTGACATATCTTCCAATATAAATATCCATCCACAGTGTTACTATAACAGCTGCGATCACATCAATTGAATAGTGTACTCTAGTGGTCAATAGGACAAGTACGACGTGAATAGTGAGCACAATGGTTGCAACTTTAAGCTTGTAATATGCTATCCGACTCCACCAAATAATACTTATAATCATCAATCCACTGTGACCACTATAGAAGAAATCTCGAGTAATACCGTAGGGAACCGTAAAGCAGGGAATGGAAGGGGCTTACCATATTATCCCTGGAGGGTAAGGTAATTTTTATATATTCTGAGCCTAAATGGTAAATTACCAGAAATACAGCTCGTATACCGTAGAAAAAAGAGATAAGCATGTGCAACCTCAGGTTGTTTACCCTCAGCGTAGTTATAAACGTTAGCAACAGAATCTATACTTCAATGGCTTCCTGGGCTACACCGACCCACCAATTATAGAAGAGCCTGTTTTGGTTCAGTTCAGTGTTGATGGGCTACGTCCACTCATGAATCAGGTCGAATATGCAACCTGAAGAAAATTAACAGTAAAGCAAGCGATAAGCAGTAAAAATAACAACAAGAATGATGACTATTGCTGCTCTTATTTATTTGGCATCTTTTAGCGATCGGTTGATAGTGTTGCTTACCAATGGCGATGCCTATTTCGAGTGGAGTAAGTTATCCTCCTGTTGAGAATGAGGAAGGAGCCGTTGTTTTAACTCTAAATTCATACTTTGCCAAAATATTTATATATTAACCAAGCGCAATAAATCAGCCCTCTGTGCTAATATTTTCATATCCCTTTTAAAACAGACATCCAATGCGTAATTCTGTTTAAAAATGGTAAAATAAAGATGATAAATGGAACTAATGTAAAAAAATATTTTTATCAGTTTTAGACAGGAAAAATGATTTGTTATTGTCTGTTCAATGCGTAGATACTCTGTTTTTGTTTTTGAAATGGCAATGAGCAGTCTGCAGTTTTAATTTTAATTAATTTTTCTGATATTACCATTTAAGACTATCTACAGAAATATCTAACGCAAAGATTTTTATCAAATGAGTCAATTGCATGGATAAATCACCAGAATTGCGAAATAAAATAGGTGGTGGATGAAAAACCACATTTATTAATCTTTTAGTCCCATTTAAACTGACACTCCAAAATTTAATTATACAGTTTGGCAAATAAATTACTCGGATCAGATGATAAGAAAGAGGTGGGTGAACCCTCCTTTAGTAATTCATGGTTTGATATAGCTTTTCGCATGGTTTCCACGCGAAACAATCGGAAATTAATAAAAAATTGTATGAATGGTATCGAGTCAACGATCATTTCACTTCTTGCCTCCTTTCTTTCCGGCTTTAGCGGGCTTTCCGATTGGCTTGGTCTTTCCAGCACCGCCTTTTTTGCCTTTGGCAGGCTTAGCTTTGACAGCCTTAGCTTTCTTTGCCTTAGGAGCCTTGACAACTTTTGCTACTTTTGCGGGAGATTTGACAGCTTTCACTGCTTTACCCTTTCCCTTCTTGACGGGGGTAGTAGCCTTAACAGCTGCGGGAGTGGCTGCGACGGGAGTAGCAACCACAGCTGGAGCTACAGCTACAGCAACTGGTGCGGGGGTAGGTGTGGATTTTCCTGCTTTACCCTTCGCAGCTTTCTTGGGGGCTTTGGCTGCGGGTGCTCTTTTCTTAGACTAAAATAAGATAACTGTTACCACTGATCTTTCTACTTTCTTGGCCATGGAACAAACTAATTATGCCAATTTTCTTAATCTCTTATTTATAATCGCTTAAAAATAAAGGTTAATTCTGATTGGTTATATTTGAGGGGGGTGCGATAGATGCCCTGTTCTGGTGTCTCCTGCCTTCTTTTTTGCTTTGCCGCTCTGTGATGACCTCCATTCATCAGTCTATGACTCATAAGCGTCGAATGTTAAGTTATAGTTTCTAATTATTTTGAGAGGGCGTCTGCTTGGGGACTTTTCCAGCGGTCAAGAACTGTTGCAAAGGGCTGATAGTTTTACTGAGAACTAACACAACCAAGACTCCTAGGTTTGAATGCTGATGTTTCTGGTAAAAAATTATAATGGACTAATAATTCAATTTTAATTTTAGTTATAATTGAGCCCCTTTTGATTGTCCTGTTTCTATTTTATTCTAATTTTGGGCACACTTTTTCTCTTTTCTCAGACGATCGGCTGGTTGTGACAGTGAGAAGGCAGGTCTAGACGGAAGGAGAATGACTCTGCTACTGTTTTTTGGTTGGGAGGGATTTGGGTATTTGGTGAGCAATGAAGATGAGATCATGAGATGAGATGAATCTTTCGAAAAGGGAAAATTAGGAAAGAGGGTTATGAGGAAGCATTGGTAGGAGGTATGCAACGGATAATTCTTTTTTTATAGGATGTTTTATGAGCTGTCTGTTTGGACAAGCAGACTAATTAGATCTTAAAATATTGTTAGCATATCGAGAGAAGAAAGACAGGTGAATTCTGAAAGGAAAGTGAATGAAAAAGATGCTTGGTTGCGTGCATTCGCTTTATTTTAAAGTAAAAATCAACCTATTCAGAATTACAGCCATTTTCATTCGATTTGAAAATGTTGGGAAAATAAAAAATAAAGAAAAAGCATTAAAACTAAAATTGTGCTTCAAAGCATGGATGATTTGTTGAAGATGCGCGATAAATAAATCGATTTTACATGAAGAGTATGTTCCCACGCTAAAATGTTGAGTAAACTAAAAATGTATTTTTTATATTTTTTTCCAAGGATCACTCCTAAAAAGTCATATATCTAAAATCAACAGTGTTTTCCTTTGACTAGAGGAGTAAATGAGGACAACTAACGCCAATTGTCTAAGTTACGACAGCAAACAAAAAATTAGCTCAATTGTCAATTCTCCAAACTTTATAATCTATAAAAGTTTATTATTGATAATATGCCTAATATCCGTATTCTCATCATTTTTTCCAATATGAAAAAATAAAATCTGCCTGTTTTTAAGGGCGGCGTCAGTAAGGATACCCCCTGCGAGGCCATTCTACCTTTTTAAATATTATTCCGAGATATATACGTTGATAAAATTGTGATAAACCATATCTGACAGAATATGCGAATAGGATCACTGGAGCAGCATGAATTCTTGGTGGAATTCAGTGAACAACTTCGCCTGCTCAAAAGCCGAGAGGATATTACGGATGCCACTAGCCTTTGATGATAAACTCACGCTCACAGTTTTTATATTGGGAATTCGGGCCAAACCCTCCAAGAGAAGCTTACTAAACTGGTCATCCATCCACGAGCATTGCATCTTCAGGGTTACTTTTGAAAGGGCGTAGCATGCTGTAAATAATTCACTCCACTCTCGATTCCAATTATTGAGCTGCTGCAGAGTTTTCCACTGGTTTTTATCGTAGCACACTAGTTGTGGTGTGGTCATGATGGTGTTCCAATTGTAGTCGATCACCACTTACTGTATGCCTGCCTCCTCGAAGTAATTCAAGATCTAGATCGATATGGATTTACCAATCGCATGACTTTAACCCCCACATTGTGGAACACTATGGTACTGAAACTTGATTTGACTGCGCTGATAAGTTATGCTGCGTGTTCTTCGTTGAACAGATTTTCGATGACTAAACTGTCGCCTTAATTTCTTACGAACTCCATTGAAGTTATATTTATAATTATTATTAGATTTGCCTGATGTTGTGAATCATACTTATTCAACTCAACAAAGGACGCACCAACAGATCATAATTATCGATGAGTGATTATAAATTGTGAAATTTGCTGCTGATATTTGACGATATTTGGCAGTAACGCATAATTTGAAGCAAATCAAGCTTTATTCGCAAAGTCAAAGAGGGAATTGATATCGATCGGCAGGGGCAACTCGGGTATGGTCGGCGGTTAATCCTCTGCCAATAATTCAGGGTTGATAGACAGTTATTCTTACTCCTCGACCATTCCTGGCTTGCGTTCTGTTTTGAGCTCTCTTTCAGATACCTGATAGTGATGCAAAGATAGCAGCTATTTATTTACCTTCTTCTTTTTCAACAGACCTTTCGAATGCATCTCAGAGTACTATTCAATACTAATCAGCCGACTGCTTTGCTCCTCACTTACCACTCTATGTTTTAGCCGGCATGGCCAAAATTATGTATAATTTTAACGAGTTCCTCCATACTTGACTTCAATCTCATCTTCGAACACATTGGTAAAGGCTTGCTTAGGTAGGAAAGCCTACTCGACCAATGAAATCTTCATAATTTGGTCCTCACTCATAGCTTTCTTGACCATTCCAAAAAGGAAACTAATTGATCCTGGGCAATTGACCAAATAACTATGATGCAATCGGCAGCGGAAATGGCTTGACAAAAAGGATATCGTATCGATAACTGTACTTCCCATTGAAAACATACCCATCTTGCCTAAATCTACAATAGTGATCCAAGTTTCAATTTGGCCTTCAATCATGCAGTTCTCCACGATATATTGAAAGAAATAGCCAGCAACATCTTGAAATACCTTCTCCTTGAGATCAAGCTAGATGATTCTCTGCACGTTGACTACCAAAACTGGGCGGTAGTTGATATCCCGACCAGTGATATAAAACAACCCTTTTTTCTATGATAACTCAATATATACCAGTATACTTTCTATGTCAGGTTTCAGAGTCAGTGGTAGTATATGATCCTCCCATTTTTTGTACTTCTTCAATTATTTAATGCAATCCTCGCAGTCGTATTTGGTGGCCTGCAAGAATCGTAGGAGGGTCGAATCTGAAAAAAAAGAGAGGTGGTGATGCTTGCTATCCCGTTTGAGTTCTTCATGTAATTAGACCAATTTTTATTTTTCGAAAAGCGTAAAGGAAACACCTCCGTCAAAGATGATCCTATAGGGCTTTTTGTTACGTACTTGGATGGTTTATTATTCGGTGGGGAAGAAGAGAAAAGCCTATTTGGGAATGTGAGGGTACTCCTATATGATTGACTTCATTGATACGAATTACAATATTATTTAAATATTTGAGTAGCATATTTGCTATAATCTGATAATAGAGGGAAACTTTAGTGCCCTTCATGGCTACGTCTCCTTCGCAACAGTAAAGATTCAGATAATTGCTTTTTCATCGCAAATTGCCTATTTGAGTTGTTCTTCATGGGTTATAGTTCGTATTGTATATATTCATGCCCTATGCCTTGAAGTTTGTACTACTTACTTACGATATTGCTTCATTATATCTTTAGTAGAATATCAATTAATAAATAATAATGAATATTGGGATGTTTTAAAAGAACACAGCAGTTAAGGACGACTAAAAGTTTTTAGAGGGCATCAATCTGGTCACTGGCGATAAGATAGACTACTCCAAGCATATCCTCGTACTTCTTTATTAAAACAGTCCGAACTATAGGTCAAAGTCTTGTGCACGGATGAAAAATTCTCAAAAATTGAAAAGTTCATCTTCATCATCGCGCATGGTGAAAAGATACAAAAATGGTCAATCTTTGAGAATCTACCGCTGTATATCGAAACCTCTCTATCCGCCGAGATAATTCTCGCGCTTATCGAAGTAAGGACAATGGGATATTTAGAAGAATTATGAGTAATACGACTAATTCGTTGCCATTTTAGGGGAGGGCCTGCTGAAATATGTCAGAGAATCAAAGAATAACCCTCAAATACTCAGCAAGAAATGCTATGATATCATCTATCGGCTCGTGAAAAGAACCATTACATCAGTCAAACATCAGGGCAGTGAGACTCTCCAAGACTGGATGACGCTTCTGACTGATTTTTTCCATCTATCGGAAGGTAATAGCGCAGAAACCAGCAGAATGTTAAAATTATCATAGATGAAATAGTACATAAACGGATCATTTTCGATGAACACACTTCCGGAGCGTCGCAAGACCGCGTTATAAATGATAAACGCTCTCGTGGGGGTAATCATCGTAGTAACTAAGCTAGTAATCTTAATAAATTTTAAAATAAGCTGACAGTAAAATATTGTTTTTCAATAATGATCTGAATCCCTCGACTCGACTGGTCATCTGCAATATCATCGAGAAAATCATCACAGCGAGGGACAATAATTCGTAACTCTGGAAGTGTGTGGTTGATTATTATCTGAACGATAAGAGCGTGCTTGTCAGGGAGAAAAGCTTTCAGATTCTCAGTCAAAACTACTAGAAATCAAACTCATCATTAGTTTTTTAATAATTGACATATGAGGATGCTAACTCTGTGGTTATAATTACAAAATACTTGCCTTTTTTACTGAAGACAGTACTTGTTGTACTATTAAGTTTGAGGAGTAAATAAAACAGCAATCTTCCTATCGTCTCAAAATAATTTCGTTTCTTAATCGCCTGCTTCGGCAAAATATGGATGATAATCTTAATCGCGTGATTGAGTGCTATAAGATACTTGCGGGAAGCATCGGAGAGAGTGCCCTCGCGGAGTCGTTGTAACTCAAAAAGTTTAATTTATAAAAAGGCAGCATCATAACTCAACTCATTAATTTTCATAGTTTTATTGGCCATCTCTAATTCAGATAATAACTAAAAAAGCAAATTCTGAAGGGGATTCGTTTTCATGAATTCGACATAAAGGGAGATGTGTTTCTCTATAAAAATTTGCTGTAAATTTTGGATCTGACGAGCGAAGATGAGATTAACATGCTTATCTTCTTGTTTTTGAAGCAGATAGACAGTTCTAAGTGGAAAAACATCCAAGTGTTCATCGCGAAAATATATAAGATAAAACTGTATCAAAGTCACTACTAAAAGATAGAGAACTGCATCATTAAAATTTATAGTAACTGTGCGTACTTCCTGCTGCCATAAATTCATGCTATTATACTCTATCTCCTCCTCAATGATCGTAAGAATATGGACATCCTGCACAGGATTAAGTAAAAGTTCATCTCTTCACGGTGTTGGACCCACCGTCGAAATTACATAAAATTCTACTTCTTCGTCAAGATGAACGCCTCCTACGAATTCAATAAATATATACCCGTCCTAGCCTACAAAAACGTGTTGAACTAAAAGAACAGTTTGATACAGTACGAATTCATCAAGGAAGTCTAGCAGGCTTAGTATGACTTTAGTTATTCAGCTCGTATATTGATCCCAGCAATCAACAGGAAAGGAATTCGATTAAGGAGACTATTAGCTGCTTGAGAGAGCAAAAAGATCAGGAGTTGGGATTGGCTGCTCAATGTGCGCTCTAAAAAATAAAGGAAAGTTAAAAGGATTACGAATTGATTCACCTGCGATTAATGCAGAATAAATAACTGCATTGCCAAGAGCAACTCTTCGAGCAGGTTCAATCCGAATCGAAAAGACACATAAAGACTGAAAAGATAATTGAGAAAGACTACAAAGATCCTAAAGATAAACTGAAAAAAACAGGGATGCTTGAAGCTAAAACAACTTCCAACCTATTGAGATTCAGCAGCAACGGAGAAAAGAACAAAACAGCTCTGCTCGATAGTAAGAGCATGCTGCGGTCCAGCTCCACCCAACATAAGCATCTCCTAGCGAAGATGCATGCTCCCTTAAACAAGAAGAGTAAATTTTGATAGAAGCCAATT
>Ga0302280_1003149_pt1 | contig 12129 bp, 8 predicted proteins | sample III_Fen_E1_1_FD_198771 | JGI IMG/M metagenome (GOLD analysis project Ga0302280, IMG submission 198771) | Peat permafrost microbial communities from Stordalen Mire near Abisko, Sweden - III_Fen_E1_1 | ecosystem: Environmental > Terrestrial > Soil > Wetlands > Permafrost | place: Sweden: Abisko...
AATAGAATCATTAAAAGATATTATAGAATATCCAGTACATGAAAAAGATCAAGCTTCACTTTCATGTTGGATCCAGTTAACTAAAGATTCTAGAAATAAAGAAAATAAATCGACTTATCTTAAAGTTCAATTAGAAAATACTTCATCGAAATTTAAAGAAGAAAGTAAACGATATTTTTCTATTGTAACTGAAGGTGTAAATGAAACCTCATTTTTTGGAGTTGAGATAAAAATTGAGAGTAATTACTTAATACCATATAGAAAAGTAGAAGAGATATTAGATATTGAAGATGATGATAAGAAACAAGAATATTTATATCGTAATGTTGAAGATTATTCTGTAGGTCATATTTGTTCTTCAGATTGGGGGAAAACAAAAGTAGGTGTTCGATACGTAAAAACGGACTTTATGCCATCTTGCGAAACTCCTGATGTTGAATCTGAACCAAGAGACAAAAATAATTTGATTATAAATACAGAAACAGGTAAATATATACCAAAACCTTTATTGGTAGATATTAATTGCTTAGAATTTAAATGGTTATCTGTATTTTCAAATATCACAAATGAACAAATTATAGATAAGCTTCATGCTTTTGTTAGTTCATATGAGAAATGGATTAATTCATTACCATATTCATCAGATGATTTAGTAGCAAAAAGTAATATTAAAGATTGTTTTAACGATTGTACTCGAATTGAACAAAATTTGGAGTTGCTTAATGATCAAAATAATATGCTTTCATTCCGTATTATGAATGCAGCTATGTTTATGCAAATGTGGAATGGAGAATATGCTGGGTCTGAATTATTGAATAAACTAATGGAGCTCGATAGTTTTAAAAAATCAAAATTTAATTTTGATTTTTATAAAGTAGCAAATGATGATATTTTCAAGAAAGGGGTTTCTGCTTCATGGCGACCATTTCAATTAGCATTTATCCTCCTGAATTTAGATGGTATTATTCGACAAAAAGATGATTTAGAGTGGGCTAAAAGAAATGAACTGGTAGATTTAGTATGGTTTCCAACTGGAGGTGGTAAAACAGAAGCATATTTAGGCATTATAGCATTCTCAATTATTCATAGAAGAAGAACATTTACAGAAGTTAAATCAAATGGTACTGTTGCAATAATGCGTTATACATTACGCCTTCTTGCAACTCAACAATTTCAAAGAGCACTTCGTGTTATTTTAGCTTTAGAACTTATAAGAAAATGGGATATTAAAGATTATAAATTAGGTAATGAGATAATCAGCATAGGCTTGTATGTTGGAGGAGATTCCCTACCAAATAAAGCAAAAAATATTGATATCAATAAAACAGAGGATTCATTAGAATCTGAGTGCTTGAAATGGATAGAAGGAAAAGACTCTAAGATTCCATTAGATAAAAATAAATGTCCTTGGTGTGGTTATGAACTAAAATATGAAGAAGAAGAATATGGAAATAAACAATTCGGTATTCATTTTAAATGCAAAAGAAAATGTTGTAATTTTAGACAATATATTCCAGCAATGTTATGCGATGATTATATATATCAATATCCACCCACTTTACTGTTTGGTACTGTTGATAAATTTGCACAGTTAGCATACAAAATTTCAAATAGCCCCAAAGAAATAACTAAAGATTCTAGAAGACTTTTTGGTAAAGGTATTGGGATTGACTACTATCCTCCCGAATTAATAATTCAAGATGAATTACATTTACTATTAGGACCTTTAGGTTCTGCTGTATCATTATTCGAAGCTGCAATTGATCAATTGTGTTCAAGAGAAGAAAATATTGAAGGAAAAATAATTAAAGTTCGACCTAAAATAATTTCATCAACAGCTACAACTAGAAATACTCCTTTGCAAATCAGAGCACTATATGATAGGAGTGTAAATATTTTCCCTAAACCAGGAGTAGATTATGATGATTCATTCTTTTCATTTTACAAAAGATCATCGTCTACAAATAATATTAACGATTCTACGTTCATTTCAAAACGAAAATATATTGGTATTTTACCAACTGGAAGAACACAGATGACAACACAATTAAGACTATCTGCAATTTTATTTGTTCATAGAGCTATTTTTGAAAAGGAAAATTTATTAGTGAAAAATGACCCTAAGTTTATAAAAGCAATGGATTATTATCATTCAATAATTTCTTATTTTAATAGTTTAAAAGAGGTTGGTAAAACTGATGCACAATTTTATACTGAGTTTATAAAATATACAAGGCGTTTGTTCAAAAGAGTGTTAAGGTATAGTGATAAACTTGAATGTTATTATGCATATGAAACTTCTTATACAAAGAGTGAATTAACTGGTCGCTTATCTGGATCAGATGTGGTTAAAGAATTGGCTAAAGTTAATACAACTTGGGATTACGATAAAAGACTGCCTCATAAAATAAATAATGATTGGGTAAAAGGCTTTACACCTCCAGATTTCATTGTTGCAACTAATATGATATCTGTAGGTCTTGATATTAGCCGTTTCAATACTATTATTATGAACTCTATGCCACGAAATATTGCTGAGTATATTCAAGCTAGTAGTCGAGTAGCACGTGATAGTTTAGGATTGGTGATAACATTACACAATCCTTTTAGGTCTAGAGATCTGTCTCATTTCGAAAAATTTAGAGAATTTCATGAAAAAATGTATTGTTATGTTGAACCAATTTCAATTACACCATTTTCAAATAAAGCTATTGATAGGTACATGCCTTTGTATTTAGCCACAATAATTAGACACAATTATGTTGAGTTAGCTAACAGAACTTCAGCCTCATTACTTAATAAAGTCAAAAAAACAGAATTGTTAAATTGGTTAATGAAATATTTTGTTGAAAGATATAATCGTACAAAAATATTAAATGATGATCTAAAAAATTTATTAACAGAGGATGCACTTCTATATATAAAAAAATATTTAGAATTTTCTTTGAATGAATGGTTACAACAAATACCTTTGGATTTAAACAAAAATGAATTAGTTTACTCAGGAGCATTATACGTAAATGATATAAAGAAAAAAATAAAGAAAGAAAAAAATCTTTTCGTTGCTCTTGATGCTTATGAAAGTGAAGATAACTCAAAAAATTGGCGAGTTCCAATGTCACTTAGGACTGTTGAACCAGAGGCTGTAATAAGAATAATTGATTAACTGTAACAAAAGATGGATATTAATAGAAGAATACAATATAATCAAGGTGTTGGGAAATATAAATTGTTATCCTCAAATGCAGGTGTAGGATCAATAATAACCACAAAAATGGGATATTTTGTAATGCCACTTAACGTGAAAGAATGGAAATTTCTAAGTGTTTTAGAACGGAATATTAAAGAAGCATTAAAAAAAGCACAAGATAATAATATTAAAAAGATAGATTTTAAATCCATTGCCGATGGAAGTTATGTGGAATTAATTGATGATTCTCGTTTTGTTAATTTTCTAAAATCTGAACAAGACCTATCAGAATTAAATTGTTTAGTTTCAGTACCTCATGTTTCATTAAATGAGCAAGGATATTTGAACATAAAAAAACACCCATTAAATTTAAAATTTCAAGATAAAGAACAATCTAATAAAATGAATCTTTCAGATGAAAGATTTTACGTTCCAGCTATACATTTCCCTCGATGGTTTTATAGCAAGAAGGGTGGACATTTGAAAGATTTAGCTGATTGGCAGAATTTATGGTATAAAAACAAATGTAATGGAGGAGATCTTGAATATTTTTCACCGCCTAGAGATCCAAATGATAAGTTTATTAGAACATACAAGGAAAATAAGGGTAAAAAGAACGAGGTAATACGAGATATCTTTAGACCATTAACTCAAGTTCCAATGGTGTTGATTTGTGAGAATGGACATATTTCAGATGTACCTTGGTATCAGTTATTTTGTGCATTATTAAAAAAAGAAAAAGTTTCAGATGATAATGGATTTCATTTGTTTGAATATAATTGCTGTGATTGTTCTTCAGGAGGTTTGCACGAACTTCAATGGATAGAAAATCGTAATCAATCAGAAAGTTGGGGAATTTTAAAATGTTCTAAATGTAAAGTCGTTGTAAGCCTTGAAGGTATAATGAATATTAAACCTTTTTGTAAGGCTGAAACTCCTTGGAATGGAATAGGATCGTATCAAGATAGTTGCAAAGATTCTATAGGTTCTCGGTCAAAAATGCGTTTTGCTTTGGCAACAAGTAATAGTGTTTATTATGCAGATTCATTTAGTAGTTTATATATTCCGCAAATAGATTTAAATGCAAATTTACCTGATTTATATAAAGAAGCTCTTTCTGAATTAGACAGATTATTAACTAAGAAAAGAGAGAAAGACGCAGATTGTTCTAAATCTCAATTACTAGATACTTATGAGAAAGGCTTAGGATATAAAATTCGTGAAAGTGCCGAAATAGAAATAAATGATGAGGAAGAACAAGAAATTAAGAGGATATTTTTGACTGACCCTGAAGTTTTAAAAAACTCATATGAACAATATAGGTTTGATGAATATCAAGTATTTTGTCAAAACAAAAAGTTAAAATTAGAAGATAATAAACTAATCTTTGAAGATATAGATCTACCTAAATCTCTGGATAATTACTTTAATAAAATACAGCAGGTTTCAACATTAACTGTAACATCGACACAATTAAGTTTTAATCGTTTGAAAATGCCAGAAGTACAACGTACTGATGATGGCTTCGTTAAGAGGAATTCTGGTCAAACGATATTTTGCGGAAAAGTTGAAAATCTTTATGCATTACCAGCAAATCAAGTTTATGGTGAAGGAATTTTCTTTGATTTAAATATTGAAACTATAGATTTATGGATTAAAGAACATGAAAATTGTTTAACAGAAAGGTTTATTAATGTACAAACTGGAGAACTTGGGAAATCATTATCTGAAGAAATGAAATCTTATTGTATTAACAATAGTGTAGAAGGTTTTGCAAAATTCTATCTATTGCATACATTTTCTCATATAATAATGAAAGAATTGGAATTCAGTTGTGGTTATCCTACTTCAAGCTTAAAAGAAAGACTGTATTATTCAGATAGAATGTGTGGTGTGTTAATATATACTGCCGAAGGCTCTGAAGGAAGTATGGGAGGTTTAGTTTGGCAGGCTCAACCTTATTTAATTGAACGTATTATTTACAAGTCACTTTTCAGAGCAGAAAAATGTACTTCAGATCCTTTGTGCTGGGAATCAGATGATCAAATTAATTTAGCAGCATGTTTTTCATGTTGTTTAGTCTCTGAAATTTCTTGTGAACAAAGAAATTTAGGATTAGACAGAAGAACAATAATTGATGAAAATTTTGGTTTTTTTAAATCTATGCTTCATTAATCAAAGAAACACACATATACAGTCACTATAATTTTTTAAGTTAGATTGATACACTTAATTGAATATCAAAATAATGTTTCAAAGATTAAATTGATACATTTATATAATGATACAAAAAATGTTGCCTGCTATGTTGTTGGCAACTATTTTTTTTAGGAATATACCTTTTTGTTCGTCATATGCCTTTTTCTTGTTGTCGAAATGTTGTCGGTTTATATAAATGTGTTAGTTAAACATGTCTCTCTCTGATTTTCTTAAATTTTCAACCTTACTCTTGTCCATAATCTTTATTTTGTTTTTTTTCGCTTACTCTTTTAAAGGTATTCGGTATTCACTTTTTTTTTATTTGGTTATTTGAATGAATGTTTAGAATCAACTTTTATTGCTTACTTTGAGTTGATATAAAGCATTTAATAATTTCATTCACTTTTTCATTATAATATTTGTAATCAGCCCTTCTGAAATGCTTAATTGAACAAATTACTTTGTTATTTATTATTGTAGTGGTGTTGAATTTCAATGCTGTGTGAAATAATTCATTATAAGCTCTGCAACCAATTTCTCCTCCGATTATTAAAATGTCTGGGCAAAGAGAATTGATTTGAGCAATTAAATAATCAGGATGAGTACGTACATCTTTAAATATACCTTTTTCATCTGCAGGTACATTTAAACCTGACGATATTCTAAAATTCATATAAGCAATATTTTCTATGTAATTCAGTAATTCTTGAATCTTAAAATTTTCGAAATGAATTGATTCGCTTGAATTTTCTTGTTTCAGAGTTTTGATTAATCCTGTTATAAATTTTGCAGTATATTTGCCAGTATTAGCTTTAATCCACTCCTTATATAAGTTTACATCAACAGCTATAATACCTTCCCTTTCATCATATGGTTCTAAATTACAAACAAGTATTTTGGTTTCAAATTTCCAATAACTATCTGATAATGGTCCATATGCATAAAATGATTCAAACACTTCATATTTATCCATATATTCTTCGTAGTAATCTTGGTACTGTACCATGAATTCTTCATAGTTTATTTGTTCTTTTAACTTCTCCATTTGTTTTTTTCTTTCCTTTTGTTGTTTTTTTTTCTAAAAAAACTCGGTCTCATTTTTTTAAGGCTGCCACATAACGACTGAGGCGATAGGCATTGTCAGTTTGTGGGAGCGTTCGCTGTCGCATATACACAAAGAGAATGCAGGAGCAAAACCTGCTTATTGCACGACAGTCAGCCAAAGAACATGCGTAGTATGTTTGGTGTTAGGCATTTTGTCTGTTTAAATATTCGTATTCTCCCCAGTTTTTGTCAAATAGTTTTTTTGCCAATTCGTTTGAGTTTTTACAGTCCACAGCAATGTTCCAAAAATATTTTTTCGACTGCAACATGCCACCACTAGTTTCCTTTCTGAAATTTGTTTCAATTCCGTCAGTCAACAAGAAAACTTGTAAATCAGTAGTTTTATTTTCTTCAATTCTCCATTGCCACATTTTTACTTTTTCAATAGCTTCTTTTTTTAATTCTTCTGCTTTTTCAGAGCTATTGTTCCATTTAATTGTCGCTTGTCCTAAGTCTTTCTCAACGATAACAATTGCTCTAATTTCATGAATCGATTTAACAGCCTTTTGTAGATATGGTGCAAAATATTTAGCCCGTCTATGATTATATGCTCCACCAATATTTGGGCACATATAAACTTTATTCTTAACTTCTTCAATTGTTCCAGAACAACTTACAATGTCTAATAAATATTTCCATTTAGGTAAGTATCCGTTACTGTCAAGATAGGCTTTAAATTCTTCTACAAGGTTTAATAAAAACTCTGTATTGCAAACTTTCTCCAAAGTTTCTACGAGTCTTTCGAAAGAAATAGGTTGGATAATAATATTTTGATTTTTTGCTTTTTCAATACTTTCACTAATTTGTTCAGAAATATCATCCTCATCAAAATCGCTTAGCAAAAATAGAATTTTTAAATGTGCATTTTCGTCAAAACCTTGAATATGTCTAATGAGTTGGTCATTATAGAACCAATTAGTTCTTTTTGTTTCAAAAAATATTGAAACTGACTTTTGAATAATTGACAAATCTGGAATACTACTTATTTCTTTAGTTTGTTGCTTAAATGTTGGGCCAATAATTAAATCAATTTGGCCATCTAACAAAGTCGTTAGAAATTCTTGAAATCGTTTAGGACTTTCTTCATACAAAAGTTTCATAACTAATCCACAATAATTTGTAAGTGAATTTTCCTTTTGATGATAATCTGCGAAAAGTGAAATGTCTCTACTCATGTTTTTGATTTATTGTTTTTTTTGTTAAAACATGTCAATTGCTTTATTCATAAAAGGATGCCATGAATAATTTAACGATGACGATGATGGATGATTGACCATATATATTGGAATTTTCTTTTCTTCTATGGTATAATAATATATTCGTCCACCTTTCACATTATCAATTAAAATTTCTTCTCCATATTCTCCATTAGTTGGGAGTTGCTCCCATAATCTTTCACCCCAGACAAATACTAAATCAGGTTGGTATGATTGAAGGATTTCAAAAAAGGCTTTCGAGCTTTTTTCAAATTCCTCATATAGTGGTGATACTCTTGCTTGATCAGTAGAATATTGAACATAATTATAGAAAGAAATTGAATTCCAAAAAGAAACAGTTTCCTCAGCACTTAAACTCTTATTGTATAATACATTTCCGAACTTTGTATATGTGTTCATCCAATATTCAAAGTCACCTACTCCTGTTTTATAATTAAGAAAGTATTTTATCACGTTATTAGTAAATTCATTGCAATTAGGATGTTCATTCAAATTACCACAATCCTTACATCCTTCTCCACAAATATGGCTTTCACCAAGAAGGAGTATTTTTTTTCCTAATATTCCTGTTGAAAAATAATTTTCACCAATCCAAGGTCTAAAAAAAATGTTTCCCATCTATTTTTTATAAATAATTGGTCGTTTTGAATTTAAATTCTTAAAAAATTCCAAGCACAATATGTAAAATAGCAGCAATTTCATTTATAGTTGCTGAACCATCAATTTTAGCTATTTGATTAGAAGAAGTACCTTGATATACTTTATTTCCGTCAATTTTCGCAATTTGTTTTGAAGAAGTTCCTTCATATACTTTGCCAATATCTATTTTGGCTATTTGTTTAGAAGATGTTCCTTCAAAAATTTTACCACCATCAATTTTCAATATTTGTTTAGATGATGTTCCTTGAAAAACTTTACCACTGTCAATCTTTGCAATCTGAGAAGATGAAGTTCCTTCAAATAACTTACCATTTTCAAGTTTAGCGATTTGAGTAGATGAAGTTCCTCGATAAATTTTTGTTGCCATAATATTATAGTTAAAATATTTTGCTTACTCTATAAGGTTTTCAGCTATTCCTTTTTTACATATTGATATTGAGAAATTCTCTAAGTTCAAACCAATTCATAAATAAGCACAGTATCGTAAAAATGGACATTACAATTCCACAAGCAGAATTTGCCCATTTAAGTTTAATCGTAAAAATACTCCATTCTGGCTGTGCTAAATAATCAAATGGTGAAATTACAGTTTCTCCACTCAAACTCTAAGCTATTAGAAAAGTCATAATTCCTATCAAAACAACCAAACCTAAAGTCACGCCTGTAAACGACCAACAAATTACATCAAGTGCAATCCAAGCAATTAAATTGAGTAAAAAAAGTAATCCTGTTATTATCCTCATAAATTTAAATATTTTACCTCTTTTGAATTGTTAATAGTTTTCCTATTTTTGAAACGTCAAATTATATTAAGTCTAAGCCAAATTCTGACTATGTCTCACAAAGAACTGTCTGTTTTTTTTTCTTGAATTGTATCTAACAACCGAGACTATTTGATTTAAGATTTGCAGGAGCAAAATCTAATCAAAGTAATGCTTTTTTTATTGTCAAAACTCTTTGCCTCATGAGAAGTCGGTTGAAAAATTGCTTTCTGATTTATTGAAAGTTCAAATTCAATAAAAGAATTTTGTTTACTATTACTCATGTTTTTATATTTTAAAATTCAGACTAATGAATACATTAAGTATAAGCAAAGTCAGCTTTTTTGCAGTACTTTCCTGTTAAACGAAATGAAGATTTAGCGGACTACAACCATTCTATTTATTCAAATCAATCTGCTTTAGTATCGCTTGTCGTATAATCTTTTTCAGTTTTATTACCACAAAATTTGCATTTATATTTATCTAAATGGTCATATGTTTTTTTAGTTGCAGGAACATGATAATAATTTGTATGTTTCTTTCCATATATATCAGTCAGTTGTTCTGACTTTTCTATTGTTGTTGAAACAGCATTTTTCAACTTTTCATTGCGACTTACCAGTTTTATTGCACCCCACTTTCCACATTCTTTGCATCTAGTTAATAAACGTCCAATAAATATTAAAATGGAAATAAATATTAAGAAACCAACAATAATTTCCCAAAAAAGCATTGTGTTATTATTGTAAAACTTTAAAAAATCACTTTTATAATCTATTTCCTTTTCTGTTTTATATATTAACTCATCTTTATTCACCCATCCCCAAACTTGTTCATATACACCATTTAACACCTTGACCTTAGCCCAGTCACCTTTTATTTCATAGACTTTTACGGTTTCGTTCTTATATAAAATTGATGCTTTATTATTTTGAATATCTGGATATGAACTACTGCAATTTGGTGCCAATTTGTATTGTTCTATATTTATCAAATTAGAAGCATCTTCATATACATAAGTTCCAGATGATTCTTGTTTAACTGTATAATATTCTTGTGATTTTAATTCAACAGATATTATTGATAATAACACTAATATCAATATGTAACAGAATTGTTTTTTATTATTCATTTTCTATTATTTTAATTCCCGTCGTGCCGGATATGCAATTTAATTCAAATATAAAAATGAATTAGAAGCTCTTTCTCATATAAATTATTGAGAATCCCTAACGCAACGTACAGAGATGCCAATCTGCTTACTGCCGCTGACCCTGACCACGTTGCTGCCGCAGTAGTACACGTACCTAAACCAGGCGTCGTCCATATTGTACTCGGTTGAACTCCACCAGAAACTGCAGTCGCCTACGTTTGTGAACACACCACCGCTGCCGCTACAGTTGCCACCCGGAAGGGCAGAGAAACCGGAACTGTTGTTTTTGATTAAGTCGTTGCCGATAGTACCTGTTCCAGAATCAGTTGCCCAGTAGGTAGTAGCTGCTAAGGATTTGGCATAATTATCTCCCGAAGTGGAACCATCGTTATTATAGCCATTCGCTGTCAGGTAATTCTCTAAGGTTGTCCACTCGGCATCAATGGGTACATGCCATCCTTTGGGAGCTAACTTGCCGGTATTTACCGTGTACCAGTTGTACAATGCCCCATACGTGTTTTTATTCGTGGCGGCATCATTGTTATACCAAGAATAAGCACCGGTAGTAAGATTAGCCCATGATGTATTATCAGTTACATTTGGAATAGCAGTAGCATCATTATATTGGGTAGTTTTCAGGTTTTCAGCCATCCAGGTTTGGGTGCCAATAGTTACCACCGTATAGTTATTCCCATCGGCATCCATACAAGCCACAAAATTAAAATTCGTAGTCTTGTTACCGGTTGGTACATCGGTTACAATGGTGCTATAGTTTCCTGAAATTCCTTTATAGAGCAAATGGTCGCCTGCAGTATAAGTCATTGTAGTTATTAGCTGGTCTACAGTGAAGACTCCATCCGATAAATTCAACACGTTTACGGCAGGTACGGTTACCGAAGTCCCTTTTGTGAGATTTTGAACCGTTACACTTTCTACCGTTGTGCTTGCTCCTGTTCCGGTAAAGGTAATGGTGTAATTTAAAGCAACTGTTTTAAAAGGCAGAAGCCCTAAAAAACAGGATGCAACTAATAACTTTAAAATTTTTGATTTCATACTTTTTATTTTTATTTTGGTTCTACTCTATCGCTTTTCAGCTTCTGCATTGCATCTAACCGTTTCTTTCACGATTAGACGCGTAATAACATTATAAAACTGTCTTTACTCACTTTTTCTCCGACAAACCGATGAAATAATCTATTGAGGGGATTTGGTTAAACCTTTTATTTCACGGTTTTATTCTATTAGTTACGACTTCACTAAACTAAGAGTGATATTCATAACATAGTTATCAAGCCGTCACTATAAATCACAATTAATATTTTATATCAGTTACTTACTCCGTTACTAAATGCAATAATATTTTCTATGTTTCTGAATAACAAAATAGTAGCTCCGTTACTTTCTCCGTTACTAACTGTTGCATGAGCAGTTAATATAACTAAAAAATAATTAGCTTTGGCATCAGTTTCAAACACCGGTATTGGAGAACCATTATCTGCAGTTGCTTTATAAATTATTGATTAATAAAAAAATAATTATACAATTATTTAGAGATTGATTATAAGGATGTTCTCAAACATTTCATTACTTCTTAGTTTTAAGAGCCTTTCTTTAAACATTTCATTTTTGTCTTGAAATTTATTTGAAGATATTGCCAACTCAATACTTCTTATAAGACCTTTACTGCAGTTAGTTTTTTTTGAGAAATAATCTGCATAGAACTCTTTATATAAGTTATTTTGATTATTCAATTGATTATTCAATTTATAAACATTAGTAATGGTTTGATCAGGATTTTTTATTGTTAATCCAAAAGCCTCAATAATACTTCTAAGTGATTTTGAT
>Ga0302280_1003153_pt1 | contig 12110 bp, 7 predicted proteins | sample III_Fen_E1_1_FD_198771 | JGI IMG/M metagenome (GOLD analysis project Ga0302280, IMG submission 198771) | Peat permafrost microbial communities from Stordalen Mire near Abisko, Sweden - III_Fen_E1_1 | ecosystem: Environmental > Terrestrial > Soil > Wetlands > Permafrost | place: Sweden: Abisko...
AGCACCTTGTTTTAAAAAACCTGATATTGCCCTCGATAACACTTGGGTTGCGTCCTCTTTCCATTATCATCCAACTCACACGAAACTCTTTACTTGACGAACTTTCGGCTGATTACATCAGGACAGCAACTGCAAAGGGATTAACCTTTTACACAGTGATTTTCAAACACGCTTTGAAAAATGCCCTCAATCCTGTTATTACTGCAATCTCTGGCTGGTTTGCCGGATTGATGGCAGGTGCCGTATTTGTAGAAGTAGTATTTAACTGGAAAGGTATTGGCTATGAAGTGGTAGATGCATTAAATAAAAATGATTTACCTGTAGTGATGGGTACAACGATAGTATTTGCAATGGTGTTTGTTATAATTAATATTTTTGTTGACATTATATATGGTATCCTCGATCCTCGCGTGAGATACGATTAAATAATGATTATTGTGAATTATAGAATGAGAAAAAAAATAGTTGTCGGTAATTGGAAAATGCACAAATCCTTTCAGGAAGGAATTGACCTTGTAAATGATATCATTAGTTTGGAGAACATAAAACCTTCAGAAGAAGTATTAAAAATCATAGCTCCTCCATTTACTAATATTGCAGCTATTGCTAACCAATTAAAATCAAGTTCAGATTTTGCAGTTGCTGCACAAAACTGTCATCACGAATCTAGTGGCGCTTTTACAGGAGAAGTTTCGTCAAGCATGATTGCTTCCTGTGGTGCCAATTATGTAATTATAGGACATTCAGAACGCCGACACTATTTTGGAGAAAAAAATGAGTTGCTTGCAAAAAAAATAAATAGCGTATTAAAAGAAAAATTAATCCCTATTTATTGTGTAGGTGAAAAACTGGAAGAGAGAAATAGCGACAATCATTTTAAAATAGTAAAACAACAATTAGAACAAGCCCTGTTTCATTTGCTGCTTCCTGAAATTAAAAACATTATTATTGCCTATGAACCTGTGTGGGCAATAGGAACAGGAATTACGGCCACCATTACGCAGGCACAGGAAATGCACGCTTATATAAGAAGTGAAATCAATAATAAATATAGCAATAAGGTGGCTACAGAACTTCCTATATTATATGGAGGGAGTTGTAATGCAAGCAATGCAAAAGAGTTATTTGCATGTTCTGATATTGACGGAGGTTTAATTGGAGGCGCATCATTAAAAGCAGAAGATTTTATTACAATTATTAATTCTTTTTAAATTTCTCAGCAACAATTCCGCATACATTTCTCATGGATTATACTGAACTGTCAATTACCGTATTACCAAAAGAGTCAGGCAGTGATATACTCATTGCCGAACTATCAGAACTGGGTTTCGACAGCTTTGTTGATTCCGAAACCGGATTTAGCGCATATATTCCTACCAATTTATTTTCAATAGACGAGTTAGTAGCATTGTTTTCAAAATACGCAAATGAATTAAAAATAACGTACAGTAAAATAAATATCCCTCAACAAAACTGGAACAAAAAATGGGAAAGCAATTTTGAACCTATAGATATTATTGGTAAATGTTATATCAGAGCACCTTTCCATGAACCCAAGTCAGGTTATCAATATGATATTGTGATAGAACCCAAAATGTCATTTGGTACAGGACATCATCAAACTACTCAGTTGATGATGGAACAATTAATGACCCTCAAATTAAAAAACAAATCTTTACTAGACTTGGGTTGTGGGACAGGCATATTGGCAATAGCCGCATCTAAAATGGGTGCCAGCACTATTGATGCAGTAGATATTGATGAATGGAGCTATGAAAATAGCATTGAAAATGCCCAAAAGAATAATGTAAATAATATAAGTGTATTGAAAGGAGGAGTTGAAACCATATCAGGAAAACTATTTTTTACTATCTTGGCAAACATCAATAAAAATGTATTACTTCAAGATATGGCTCATTGTGTTAAAGCCTTAGAGAAAGAAGGCAATTTGCTCCTGAGTGGTTTTTTTGATACAGATATTGATGAACTAAAATCAAAAGCCAAACAACTTGGCTTACAAATAAAAGATGCTAAGAATAACAATGGATGGGCATTATTACATTTTGTTAAGTAAAAAATATTGACTTTTTTAATTAAAAAAACTTTGACCAAACTTAATATGAAAAGAATAAAATCACTTGTATTTTTTATCTTACTGATCGCTTATTCTCAAAATAGTTTCGCTCAACTTCCTGATATTACCCAGTACTCTGAAGATCCAACCACTTTTTTAGAAGAAATTAAAATGACCTTTGAGGTTGCCAATGTGCCAAAGAGTGAGATAAAAGAATACATGAACAGGTTCACAGCCGCTTGGAATAATCCCCGATTCAATCAAAATTTAAAAAACGCAACGCTCAATACCTTTAACTTGATGCTCAGAAAACGTATTAAGGTGTTACCTAATTACCAGATTTACCTTAATGCTGTAATGAACTTTGTTTACTCCAAACAAAATGAGGCCTCATTTGAAGCCTGGCAGGGTTGTGTGATGAATATTCTCTATAATGAGAGCATTAAAAACTACACCAACTTTTTGGACGTAAGTGAAAATTTGTTTTTAGATAATATTTTTTATAAAACACCAGTTTATGAATACAAGTCATCCAGCGACAATTATAAATTTGAATATGATAAAGGAGCAAAAATCACCTTTCCACAACTAACTATAACTTGCTTTAATGGACAAAAGGATAGCATTGTATTATACAATACGAAAGGTGTTTATTATCCTAATGAATCTCTTTTTAAAGGATCGGGAGGCAGGGTCAATTGGCTTCGTGGCGGTTTGCCTGAAAATATAGTGTGGGCAGAAATTAAAGATTATGAAATAGATTTGAAAAGAGGGGGCTACGTTGCTGATTCTGTCATCTTTTACAACAAAGAATACTTTACTCAGCCCATAAAAGGTACTCTCACAGAAAAGGTAATTTCAGAAAAAGGACGAAATGTTTCCTATCCTCGTTTTGAATCTTATGATAAAAAACTAAAACTTCAGGAAGTTGTAAAAAATGTAGATTACTTGGGAGGTATTTCAATGCGTGGACCTGATATGGTGGGCTTAGGGGATAAAAATGCTAAAGCCGAATTAAAATTTAAAAAAGGAGGTAAACCATTTTTAACTGCTCAATCAAGAAAATTCGGATTATCTAAAAAGGAAGATATAACTTCCGAATACGCAAGTATAAAGATGGTTATTGGCACTAATGATTCTATTATCCACCCAAGCGTATCCTTAAAGTATGATGTAACAAAAAATAAATTAACACTTTTCAGAATAGCAAAAGGTATTTCAAAAGCTCCATTTTACAACTCATATCATCAGTTAAATATGTATTTTGAAGAACTTACATGGCTTACAACGGCAGACACAATCAAGATGAGCATGTTACTTGGAAATCTTACTGAAGGTGCACTTTTTGAGTCTATCAATTTTTTTCGAGTAGAAAATTATGATGTATTAAAAGGAATGGATTTAATTAATTCCTTAATATCACTAAGAGATTATGTAAAAAAAAATAATGGAAAACGAGATTTTACAGGTAATGAATTTGCCCGATATATAAAAAATGACCCTAAATATTTTTTACCGTCTTTAGTTTATCTGGCAGGGTTTGGATTTCTTACCTATGATGGAGAGACTGATATGCTGCATGTTAACAACAAAGTAGCAGAATACATGGACGATTATACTAAAAGAACTGATTATGATGTTATTTTATTCCCATCGTTTACCAATGGCGGTAAAAACGCAGATCTAAATCTGAAAAGTTATGATTTGAATTTATATGGAGTTAAACAAGTATCTCTAAGTGACTCTCAATACGTTGTGGCTTATCCTGCGGAGCAGAAAGTAACTGTAAAGAAAAATAGGGACTTTGATTTTAAAGGTGTAATAAACGCCGGCTACTTTACACTATTTGGAAATGATTTTTCATTCGATTACGATAAATTTACTATTTTTCTTAAAAATGTGGACTCTGTGCGTTTGAAGGCAAAAGCCTTTGAAGAAGACATACATGGAGAACGACCAATGATGATAGTAACATCCGTGCTTCAAAAACTTGATGGTACCATAGAAATTGATAATCCAAAAAACAAATCAGGGATAAAACCCTACAGTAAATTTCCAATATTCACGAGTACGAATAATTCTTATGTCTATTACGATAAGAGAAATATTCAAAAAGGATTGTATTCCAAAGAGAAATTCTATTTTAAACTAGACCCCTTTGTAATTGACAGTTTAGATAATTTTAAAACTGAAGGGATACGTTTTCCGGGAGAACTTACAAGTGCTGGCATCTTTCCTACTATAAGAGATTCTTTAGGTATTCAGCATGATTATTCATTAGGTTTTATAATAAAAACACCCCCAGAAGGTTATCCTCTATATGGTAATAAAGCCAACTTTTCAAATACAATTACCTTAAATGGTAAAGGCTTGGGCGGAGATGGTACATTAAAATATATAACATCTGCTACAAAATCAAACAGTTTTGTTTTTTTTCCGGATTCAACAAATGCTCTTGCCCAAGCATTTGATGTTGATGAACAAAAAACAAAACCAGAATATCCTCAGGCGCATGGTGAGGATGTTACTATTAACTTCAGACCTTATAAAGACCTTTTGCGCGCATCAAATAGCAAGGGGAAAACAATTAGTACACACAATAAGCAAGCTGAATTTGAAGGCATAATGTCATTAACGCCAAAAATACTCACAGGAAAAGGATTGGCGAAATTCGGATCGGGACGATTGGCATCGAGGGCGATAAAATATGGATCGCACATAATAGATGCTGACACATCCAACTTCTCGCTCCAATCAGATGAATTTTCACTTAAAAATACAGTAGCCTTTACAACAGAGAATGTTAAAGCACATATTGATTTTGAGACAAGAAAAGGAGAGTTTAACTCCAATGGAAGTGGTTCCATTGTTAGATTTCCGGTAATCCAATACATCTGTTTTATGCAAAGCTTTAACTGGGATATGGATAACGATGATATTGAGTTTGGTGCAAAAGCCGCCAAAGCTGTTTCAAATCAAAAGGACATTAATTTACAAAAACTGGAATTCATATCCACACATCCAAAACAGGATTCGCTGCGTTTTGAAGCATTATCAGCAAAATTTAATCCTAGAAAAAATATAATCAATGCAAGCGATGTTGACTATATAAAAACTGCAGATGCCTTAGTTTACCCCGATTCAGGAAAAGTATTTGTAGAAAAAAATGCTTCAATGCGTGCTTTTTCAAATGCCAAAATTGCAGCAAATTCTATTACAAAACTTCACAATTTATACAATTGCAACGTTAATATTGCAAGCCGTAAAAAATACTCAGGTTCCGGTTATTATGATTATATAGATGAAACTAAAAAGAAACAAACCTTTTATTTTAGCAACATTAGTGTTGACACTACTATTCAAACTGTTGCAGAAACAGATATTCCCGAATCGTTAGGATTTAAACTAAATCCTAATTTTGAATACAAAGGCAAAGTAAAATTACAGGCTACTAAAAATTTCTTGGTATTTGAAGGATATACGCGTCTCACCCATCAATGTCCAACGTTATCAAAAACTTGGTTCCGTTTTGAAACAGAAATCAACCCTGATGCAGTATATATTCCTATTAGCAAAAACCCTGTAGGTGGCAATAATTCACCTATAGCAGCATCTATAATGGTAAACACAGGGGATACTACACAGCTTTATGCTTCGTTTTTATCACCGCTAAAAAACCAGTCAGATGTTCGCATCTTATCTGCTGATGGTTTTGTTTATTACGATAAAGTCTCAAGCGAATATCGCGTTTCTAACAAAGAAAAATTAATAGAACAATCATTACCTGGAAATTATTTAAGCTTAAATACCAGAAATTATTGTTCTGTTTACGGAGAAGGCAAAATTAACTTTGGAGATAATTTCGGACAGATGAATGTTAATGCTTATGGAAACTCCAGCTATCAGTTTCGTGAAGATTCAACATTATTTAACATGATTATGGTTTTTGATTTTTTCTTTGACGATAATGCTATCGAAACAATGGGTAAAAACTTTATAGCCTTCCAAGGTCTCACCCCTGTTGATTATACAAGACCTGTATTTGAAAAAGGATTGAGAGAAATGGTAGGTAAAACAGACGCTGACAAACTTATAAGTATGTTAAACTTATATGGTACATTCAAAAAAATGCCTGACGACTTGAAAAAGACATTGTATTTAACAGATGTAAAAATGTATTGGGACAAAAACTCAAATTCATTCAAGTCTAGAGGACAGATAGGAGTTGGTCATATTTATAAATCGCAAATAAATAAAATGGTTGACGGACAGATTGAGATTATCAAAAAACGAGGTGGTGATGTTGTGAATATTTATTTGGCGCTTGATGATAAAACTTGGTATTATTTCAATTACAACAGAGGAACAATGTTGGCTGTATCCTCAAATGAAGACTTTAACAACATCCTTAAAAATTTAAAGCCTGATAAACGTAAACAGGAAGTTAAAGGATTACCGGATTATTATTTTAATATTTGTGCACCAAGTAAAAAAACACAATTTTTGCGCAAAAACACGGAAGAAGAAGTTGAAGAATGATAAATTTATCTAATATATTATCACTATTAGGTGCTTACCTGTTAGGGTCTATTCCATCTGCAGTATGGATTGGTAAGTATTTTTACAATATTGATGTAAGAGAATATGGTAGTGGAAATGCCGGTGCTACCAATACAATAAGGGTTTTAGGAAAAAAAGCCGGTATACCTGTATTAATTATTGATGCTCTAAAAGGTTTTGGAGCCGTTTCCATTGTTGGCTTAAGCCCATATCCTGTTGGATCTAATCAATATGTAAACTTACAGTTAGTGTTAGGAATTGCATCTTTAGTAGGTCATATATTTCCAATATTTGCTTCATTCAGAGGAGGTAAAGGCATTGCTACTTTATTAGGCATAACGGTTGCCGTAAATCCATTTGCGGCACTTATATCTATTATTATTTTTTTGGGTATCTTCATTATTTTCAGTTATGTTTCTTTGGGTTCAATAGCAGCTGCTATAGCATTTCCTATTATTATCATATTTATATTAAAAGTCAAAACGCCTTCACTAATACTTTTTGCAATACTTGTAGCCATAATGGTAGTAATAACGCATCAAAAAAACATTGAACGTTTGTTAAAAAGAGAAGAACCCAAAGCTTCACTTTTTAAAAGAAAAAAAAACGAACCTTCCAATCCTGAAAATAATTTTTAAATTTTGGTAATTATACATTTTAACACAACAAATATTTTGAGGCACGTTAACTTCATCTTTTCATTTGTGTTTTTCGTAATCATCTTCAATGGTAATTGGATATACTCCCAAACATCTGTAAAAATAGATGGACAAATTTATGATAAGGAAACCAAAATGCCCATACCACAGGTTATGATTATCAACAAAAGAACTAATGTTGGAGTATTTTCAGATAACGAAGGACGTTTCATTATTAAATCCTTAAAAACAGATACCATAATTTTATCTTCCTTGGGATATAAAATCAAAAAGCTATGTTTTAAAGATTCGTTGGCGAAAACCAATTACGATTTAACAATTACATTAGATAAATTGTATTTTACTTTAAAAGAAGTAAACATATATCCAGTGCGCAGTTTAAATGAAATAGATAAAGATCGAAATAAAGTAGGAACTAAAAAAGGGGTTTCACTTCAGGGCTTAGACGCCATACAAAGCCCGATTACATATCTTTATGAGCGATTCAGCAAATTCGGAAAGTCAAAACAAAAAGTAGCAGCATGGGAAAACGAAGATTTAAAACGCGACCTGTTAAAAGAATTATTTCGCATGTATATCAGGTATGACATAATAGCCTTAAACGATACGGAGTTTGATGCCTTTATTAAATACCTTAATTTTAGCGATGAGTTTATCAGAAATTCAACCCAATTAGAATTGGTGCTTGCTATAAAAGGCAAATACGAAAATTTTAAACGTCGATGGAAATGATAATACAATATGACTGCATGGAATAAAGCACCTTTAATTCGTCCGTTAATTTCCTTTATTACAGGGATTTTACTTGCTTTAACGATTCCATATTTTTGTAACAATACTTATATTTTTGTATTTATATCAGTTTTTATCATTCTCATTTTACAATTATACTTTTCGTATAAATATGAATGGTTACTCGGACTAATAATCAATATAACTTTAGTATTGTTAGGTTATCAATTAACCATCACTCATAATGAAAAATTATCACCTGAACACTTTTTAAACTTCAAGAGCAATTCTGAGTATGCTTATGTGCACATTACGCAGGCTCCAGTAAAAAAAGACAAATCCATTAAAGTCATTGCCGAAGTCCGGGCGATAAAGCGCGACAATAAATGGCAACCAACAAAAGGCAAGATATTATTATACTTACAAAAGGATGAACAATCGAACACTATCTGTTATGGCGATAATTTAATTACTAAAACACACTTCACAGAGTTACAACCACCTCACAATCCACATCAGTTCAATTATAAAAAGTATTTGTCCTATCGCAACATTTACCATCAGGCATTTCTTAAAAGTGAGATGTGGTCGCTAGCAAACAAAAATACAGGTAGTCCATTACATACAATCACGTTAGAACTTAGAAATAAGTTATTAAAAATAATGTCGGATTATAATATCAAGAATAATGAATTCGCTGTAGGTTCGGCATTGTTATTAGGTTATGAAGACGAATTAAATCAGGAACTATTCTCCGCCTACTCAAGTTCCGGAGTGATACATATATTATCAGTATCGGGCTTGCATGTAGGTATTGTCTACTTTGTATTTAACTGGATATTTTTCTTTTTTGAAAAAATAAAAAAAGGAAATGTGATCAAGGCTATTTTACTCATGTTTATATTATGGTTTTATGCTGGCATTACCGGACTTTCTCCTTCTGTATTGCGAGCTACTGCCATGTTTACATTCATTATTATTGCTCAAGCATTTAACAGAAATAACAATATTTATAATACATTGGCAGCTAGTGCCTTTTTTCTGTTATTAATAAATCCATTTATAATTATGGATGTTGGCTTTCAATTGTCTTATTTGGCAGTTATTGGTATTGTAACCCTATATCCATTAATATATCCAACATTTGAATTTGGAAATAAGCTAATAGATATGATATGGAAAATGACTGCTGTTTCTATTGCAGCCCAAATCGCCACATTTCCCTTGTGTTTATTTTACTTTCATCAATTTCCTAATTATTTTTTATTAGCAAATTTAATAGCAATTCCTCTTTCAACGCTCATCATTTACTTAGGAATTTCATTACTATTATTGTTTAAAATTCCTTTAATAGCAAACGTTTTAGCATATTTATTTAGTTTTTGCATAAGCACATTAAACAATGTTATAGTAAAGTTTGAAAATCTGCCACATGCTTCTTTAAGCGGAATTTACATCACAGTATTTGAGATGCTAATCATATATGGAATAATTGGCTTGTTCTGTTGTTATTTTATTAAACCAAAAGTGAAATTATTAATAGCTTTATTTTCATCAGCCATATTATTACTGAGCATTCAAATTGTTGAGCAATACAAACAGTCTCATCAAAAAAAGCTGATTGTCTATAGCATTTCTAATTCATGTACAATTGACTTCATCAGCGGAAAAAACAATGTACTGTTTACTGATTCTATTGATAATAAAACAATATCATTCCAAATCAAAAACAATTGGGATAATTTAAGTATAGATAGCACACGATCAACGAATGGAAATATAACGACATCACATTTAATGATTCAGGAAAACTATATTCAATTTTATAACAAACGGATAGTTGTTTTGAAAAACAGAAACAAAAATTCAGATACTACTGAAATGCCTTTAAACATAGACTATTTAATACTTTCCGGAACTTGCAAATTACAAATGCAAGAGATTTTAAAAATGTTCAATCCAACATTAATTGTATTTGATTCGTCCAATAACAAATATCAACTTGATAAAAGGAAGCGAGAATGTATTGAAAATAACAAAGCATTTTATTCAGTAATAAATTCAGGTGCTTGGGTTGTTGATATATAAACGTAAATTTGCTTAAAATAATAGAAGATGAATAACACAAAGAGCATGATAAAATGTTGTAATAAATTTTGTTTCTTATCTCTTTGAATTCTCTTTACAACAGTAGTTTTTAATCTTGCTAAAAATGAAATTAATTATTGGCGATAAAGTCCGTTTTTTAAATGAAAAAGGAGAAGGAATAATAAGCAAATTATTAAATAAAAGTACTGTTGCTGTTACTATTGAAGATGGTTTTGAAATTCCTTATTTAATAACAGAACTGGTATTGATAACTGAACATACAACAGATATTATTCCCGAAAAGAAAGAGATTAAAATAATTACAGAGGCACCTCCACAAATCTCAAAAAATAAAATCACAGACAAAGAACAAGAAGGAATATATGTGGCATTATCGCCTGAAAAGATCAATGATATTGCTCATTCCGATTTTAATGTTTGGCTCATCAACAATACTGATTATACAATCTCATACACCTATTCAACATTTACTAATGGATACTTTAAAACCATTGCCACCGGATCGGCAAAAACCAACGAATATCTGTTGATAGAAACCATTAACAGAAAAGAGTTGCACGATTATTCAAATTTTAAAGTTGATATTCTTTTCTATAACGAAGAAAATCACCACTATCAAAAGCCGGTAAGTGAAATCATAAAATTAAAACCCATTAAGCTTTATAAAGAAAATGCTTTTGTTAAAAATAGTTTTATTGCCGAAAAAGCGCTGGTACTAAATGTTACTTATCTCAATGACAACAATGAACCCAAATGGAACACATCTGAAGATTTGTCTAAACTATTATTTATGAAACAAAACAAAGATAGTGCTCAAAAAACATCAAAACCTCATATTATCAATAATCCTTTAAAAGAAGTTGAAGTAGATTTACATATTGAAGAATTACTTGACAATTATTACGGAATGAGCAATTTTGAAATTATACAAGTACAGTTAAGTGCCGTTCAAAAAGCACTTGACAAAGCTATAAATGAACATTGCCGAAAATTAACAGTAATACATGGAGTAGGTAACGGACGTTTAAAACAAGAAGTAAGAAAGTTATTGTCCGCACAATACCCAAAGCTAAGCTATCATGATGGTTCTTATGCTAAATATGGCTTTGGAGCAACCGAAGTTAATTTGATTTAATCATACACACGTTTAATACGAAGCTCTTTAGGAGGAGCGATAATCATAGGTACCGACTCGATGGTTACCGAACTGGTATCTAAGCCAAACGCTTTCTCTTCCGATAAACTGAGGTGCTTTAAAAAGTCGTACGCATCCAAAACCAGTTCTTCGTAAAACGGAAGTTCATTTTCATAAGAAATTACCTTTTCAATCACAATAAATTTAAAATCTCCGATAATATTATTTTTGTTCAAAGAAGAATAACGACTGCGAATATCCACTTCGTTATTATCAACAAGGTCTTCAACCACTTTACGGAACATTAAATTTATTTTTGGTTCAACCCTAAAGCCCAACCTGAAATCAATACGTATTACATCATCATGAACAAATTCATGCACTTTATATTCCATCAGGTAAGGCTCATCCACAACATCAACATGCACAAACCAGTATATATCGGCACGTTTAGGTTGTTTTTGAAATATTGAATAAATTATTTTAGATTCAATCTCATCTTGATTGGTTGCTCCCGTCAGGTAAACCAAATGCGTAGCATATTTAGGCACGCTTAAATCCTTACTTAAATCTTCCAAAAGTGGCAGGTTAATTGAAAGTTTTACAAATTCAATAAATCGATTCCTGATTTCTCTGGCATAATTCCAAACCAACATTACTGTTATCAGAATACTGGCAATAAGCAATGTAATCCATCCACCATGGGTAAATTTGCTAAGATTAGCAATTAAAAAGGCACTTTCTATGGTAACGTATATCACCAATGTAAACAATATAAAAATGGGATTATACCGCTTATAAATCATATAACTGGTGAGCAAAGTTGTTGTCATTAGCATAG
>Ga0302280_1003161_pt1 | contig 12087 bp, 9 predicted proteins | sample III_Fen_E1_1_FD_198771 | JGI IMG/M metagenome (GOLD analysis project Ga0302280, IMG submission 198771) | Peat permafrost microbial communities from Stordalen Mire near Abisko, Sweden - III_Fen_E1_1 | ecosystem: Environmental > Terrestrial > Soil > Wetlands > Permafrost | place: Sweden: Abisko...
AGGCAGAGATCACTAAGCTGAAGTAAGAAATGGCAATCACTCCTTTTCTTTAATAACAATTGAAATTAACAATTGAAGAGGGACTAAGGGAGATCGTACACAAAAGACCAGATAATCCAGTAAAGTATCTCGGGGAGTTTCTTATTAAAAAATCTTAGCAAATAAAATGATTACAGTTAACTTTATACATTTATTCTAAACTCCACCATTAGATTATTTTACCTTATTTATACTTAGAAAATATAATTCAAGGCCTAAAATCAACACATTTCAATTGGACAAAAGATCAAGTCGGAACTAAAATTCATCGAAAACACTACACGAAAATGTAGTAATATTTGATAGCTATTTAAAATGAAAGCATAACATAATTAATTATTTAAATCATATCTTTCATGAAGATTTGTCACGGCATTGTTCTTATCATCTTAGGGCTCATCCTGACGGTTAACTGTCACGAAGGTCATGACCATGACCATGACCACGATCATAATCATGATCACGATCACAATCATGATCATTAGCATCAGGCTGAGGAAGGAAAAGCAGAAGTTCCCAAATACTAAATCATATCAAATGTTTATCATTTAACTGACTCTAATATGGAGGCAGCTATTGCTGAATTTCCTCTGCTTTTCGTTAAGTTCTTCGCACCTTGGTGCGGACACTGCAAGCGAATGACTGAATTCTATATTGAGTTAGCCACCGAAAGTTCCACCTAATCTGGCAACCAATGTACTTTTGACATAATTAAGATACTTTTGCCGAAGTTGACTGCACTATTCATAAATTGGCCTGCAATAAATATGGAATAAAGGGATATCCTACTCTCAAATATTTCATTGACGGTCAAGAACACCCTTATACTAGTGCTCGCAGCAAGTAGGCCATTAGAGAATGGATTGTCATCAAAACTAAATAAATTAGAGAGCCTCCACAAGCAATTGGATAAGCGAACTAATAGTTGTGATGAAACTCAGTCATTAAATTTGAAATATTAAGTCGTAATAGCATATAATTTGAGCATATATTAATAATGGATGACCCTATCGCCGATTTTAAGGAGTGGTATTTGACTCGGCCTCCCATTACTCGAGCTTTTCTTACATGCAGTGCCTTAATCGCTTTGCTGATAACAACAGGTGTCATATCTATCTACAAGTTCTACTATACATTCAGTGATACTGTTTACACTTTTGAGCTATGGCGACCGATTACTTCCTTGCTGTTTTTAGGAGATGTGAGCTTGAATTTTATCTGTAAATCATACTTCGCTTACTTCGCACTGGTTTCAGCTGAAAGAGATTTATTTTAAAGAAGCAAACTAGCAGACTACATCTCATTACTTTTTTATATATTTGGGTTAATGATAATATGTGCTAGTTTCATCGACCTCTACTTTATTGCTGACGGCTTTCTCTTTGCTATTATTTACATTTGGTGCAAAACAAAACCTTTTCAAGTTTTAAATTTTATGATGGGCATAACTCTCACTAGTAATTTCCGATTTATTTAGGTGGCTACTTCCCTTGGGTGTATTTAGGTTTTAACGTCCTAATGGGGTAGTCTTTTCTCAACCTTATTATCGGATTCTTAATAGGTTGCCTTTACCTATACGTGAAGGGTCCACTTCTTCACAAATATCGAATAGACTTGATGCCAACCCCCTCTCTCTTAAAATCATTAACTAAAATGTATTTGACTTGGTAAGATAATCATCGGCCTCGTAATTTGTAATAAAATGAAGATGATTTATATACCTGATATATTTATTCTTATTGACTAGTTTAGTTGCCGCTCTAACGAGGTATTAAATTTATAAGATTATTTAAATGTCTAGAAAAGATTTACCTCTTCCCAAAGCCCACAGTTATTCATTGATGAATTTGTATTTAAAGCCAATAGCAGATTAACTTCTAAAAGGAATTTGTCATTTCTTTAATAAATGGACCTTGATGAGATTCGAGAGGAGAAAATGCCAATCCGAAAGTAGTAAATTAATTCAGTGGAGGATGAGTTTGAGAAAGAGGGAAAGAAAAAGAAAAATACGGTAAGGGAAGGACAAACATTTGATAAATTTGACTTGTAATAGCAAAAAAGGGAATAAAACTAGTGTGCAGTTTGTCTTTAAAGTCACTTCAAATAGGGCCAATATATCTTGGAGTGTAAGCACCTTCTGTGCAACTAATGTTTTAAATATTGGTCAGCGGTCTCAATTAAATGTCCAGTTTGTTTTAAACGAACGCAGACAGTGCTGACACTTTTTCATGGTTCAAGTAGAACAATAAAAATAAATAGAGATCATCACGTCCCTAATTGTGGCAAGTGTGGGAACAATAACAACTTTCATCTGATGTATTTTTGTGATTCGTGCGACCATAAATGCATTCACACTTATTGTAATGCGAGTTTGAAGGAAGAAAGATAATAAGAGAGGTGGCTTTGTGATTAGTGCGTTTGCAAAAAAATCTATTAGAATAAGTATGCTGAGCAAAAATACGATAATTCATAGAGCTCTGAACTAAAAGATTTTATTATTTAAGATGATGATGAGTTCTAAAGTGCATCTTACTCTCAGGAGGTTATTGATGTTGATAAATCAACTAAAAATAAAAGAAGAGTCAGCAAAAATAAAAAAAGAAGCAAGGATGGAGACAGTCAGAAGAATCCTCGATTCCAAAAGTAACTTAAGAGAGCAAAGAGTAAGAAACATAACAATCTCTTTTATAAAAAATGATTTTGATTGAATTATTTATTCTGTTTTTTGACACATATAAAAAAGAAAAGAAATTCGAATCATATTTTTAAATCCAAGAGCTCCGAGGTTTCAGTGATAATATTGCAATGACCTCCTTGTAAATTTAGTTCAATACGCCTAAACAGTCCATAATCATTGACAAGCAGCAAGGAATTATCGTGAAAGTCAAAACCCACATACGCCTGGATGTCAGGTTCGAAATCATTCATCTTATAGTGGCAAAAGCTGTACTCCGCATCGAAATATGGAAATAAAACACGTAAAAAGTAGAGAAGAGATTTAGGATTTGTATACTACGCTTTTACTGAAACTTAATATTTTCTTTTGCTCTAAATTGAATCTGAAATACTTCTTCTGAGGATGGTGTTGATGAAAACACATGAACTATGTCCGAATCACTTGAACAAGCCAGCCACTCTCCACCTCTACTAAAGTGAATTGAATAAATCATTCCATACTCATTACCTCGGCGGACTTATTGCAACATCTCTCCTGACTATGTGTTGAAAATTCGAATGTGCATACCTTTTTAACTCGTGGTTGCTACTTTATCTCCGCTAAGAGTTATTACAACATATCTTAGAACTAAATTATTTTGAACTGACCTGATTGATGAGCTTGGATGCGTTTCTGCTTCTCATTTTAAATAGATATGACCAGAATAAAGCCTTTCTCAACAGAAGGACATGCTAACAGAAGCTGATCTGGATCATTACTCATTGATATTAGGTTGTAGGCCTAGTCCTCTGAAAATTAGTAGGTCGGAATGATGTGATCGACTTCAAAATTGAAGAAATTTAGAATGTATATTCTTTTATTGAGAGCGATCACCATTTTGCTGATCCTTATTTTGATAGCAAGAATATTAGATTCAAACTACAAATCAGCAATGATAATATTGCTATCTAATTAGGTATTTAGTTACTATCATCGAAAATCGCCACTTTTTTTGGTGAAAAGGCCGTGCTTTAGAAACCAACAAAAGCAAGAAGGTTAGTTCTGTCAAACATTTATACTATTTGGAGAGATGCTCCCAAATCACGATGCCTCTTCAGTTTCAAAGGCTGCGTTCCCAGAATTTTAAAACCTTTATTAGTAGCTAAAGCGATGCAACTGTTATCCCAGTTGAAGGAGATTGAATTGATAATCTCAATTGATTCAGAAAGAATTGTCGCTTATTCATCGATATTCATTATTAAATATGATATTTAAAATCATATCTTTAAAAGACTATGAGAAGATGATGTATGCTGAAATAATTAATGATTTTATATGGTATTGATGAATCATGCTGGCAGAGGATAGGAGGCAAACTGACAGATACCGCAAATATTATCCTTCTTTAACAGTCTGATATATCCTCCTTCTCCCCAATTGGTTCCCCAAGAATTCTTTAGGGTGTAGTATACGTCTGTCTTTCCAACGAGTAGTGCAGCTAAGCCTACATTGGTTCCACAGGTATCAAGAATTCCAGAACGATAATTTTGAAAGTTATTGCCATCAACTGCAACAGAAATGGGTCTATATGACAAAGCAAGATCAAGATTGCTGCAACTGGTAACATTAGCATAACCATTGATCTTGAAAAAGCCAGTTGCTGTTTTGCAAACCTGGAGCCTAGCAACATAAGGGTAAGCATTCCATGTGTTAATTCCTAAATAACAATATTAATACCTTTGCCGTAAATGTAGTTAAATGAATTAACCATGTTTCCAGAGCTGCATCCATTATTTCCATAGGATTGAGAACAGTCAACAAGTTGTTGAACAGAGTATTCTTGTTGAGTTTTAAAGAAAATAGCAGAAATTCCTTCAATTCCTCCAATGGCTGAAAAAGCATAGGTGGCGGTGCATTGACCTTGATCTTTAACTGGGCTAACAGCACCATAAGACACCCAATTGATGTCAGCTCCAACTGACTTTACAGAAGGCTCCATGGAAATATCATAGTTAGAAGCAGACTCAAATTTGGAGAGGTATAAGGAGGCAAATTATTCCTTGGTGTAAGCAGTAAATTTGTTGATGCCCATTTCATAGCTCTTGCCTAATTTACCGTTGTGTTCATTGATAACTTTGACATTTTCCTCATAGACCTTTAATCTGTATTGTTCCTCACTTTCAGTTAGATCTTGCATGAGTCCATGCTCATTTTTCCATTAGTCAAATGTCATATTGATAGACTGTGATTAATCTGGATTGATGATGAGGGTGACTGTAGCAAAAGTAACTAATGCGAGGATGAGGGCAATTACCTTTTTATCCATTCACAAGATATTTTTATTAATAAATATATATTACCGATTTAACATTTATAGATGATAAGAATTCATTAGATTTATGATATTGGATCTTTTATAAAATTAAAATGAACCTCGCTATTTGAATTTTTGTTGAAAGCTGGCCAAAGAATAGCAAGCAATTAATTACAACAATTAACTTGAATCGTCCCTTTTATTGACCTCAAATGAAAATGAATCAATTAATTGAAAAAATTGCTAAAACAAAACAAGGATCATAATACTTAACCAAACATCAAATTAACACAATACAATTGATATTAATTGAATTAATTGATGATACTCAATTTAAGTTTAATGATTTTTATAGATTAAAAAATATTAAAATTAAGAATCCTCTTAAATGTTTGAATAAATAAAGTAAAGTCATTTGATTGATATTGACTTCAGCTGTTATAGTCAATAATTATTATAATGAATCGCATTCGCGGCAAATTGAATCAATATCACCAAGATATACGAAAAGACAAAAGGGAAAAGATTATGGCAGAAAAAAGGGTGTGGAAGGAAATGCCCTCTGTTATTGTCGAATTGCCCTACTGCATCGATCACTCTCATTGGAGCTATATTGAAGAACTTTTAGACTCAATCGCATAGCAAGATATTGCAATTCTAGATAAAGCCTTGATTACTTACATTGAAGATAAATATAATGCGGAATTTGATAAGTTCTCACCAAAAGAATGGTAGCAACCCCTTAAATTTAATATACTGAGAATCATTATGCGTCTCAGACTTGCAAAAGATTATCACACTTGCAAATTACTCAAATTACTGGAAGATGCAAATTAAAATCTCAATAAAGAGTTTACTATCAACAGATTTTAAGTTTTTCTGAAACTTATAAAGGAATTGGCCATCTTTTTATAAGTAACTGAAGAGGCAAATGAAGAAAATCATAAAATTTGGAATGAGGACAACCTTATATTGGTGAACCATATCTGTTCTAATTTACAAATATATCGCTTCGACTCCTCAGGAAGTAAATAGTTCACTTCTCTGCTAAATAAATATCATCTATATTATGTATATCTTCTTGCTGAAAGTAAAATTGATTTTAAATAATAATTTCTAACAAAAAATGCTGGACAAATTTATCAATTAATCGATCGGTGTCTCTATTCCTCGGATTCCTTATAAATTAGTAAGTCTATCGATATTATCAACAAAATTATTATCTGTATCAATTATCAGAATAAGAATTCTTTGACTTTTATTAATAGCTTAGAGATTCTCCTTATTGATGGTTATGAATCCTGCAAGAAATTTCTATCGAGCTCGAGTGAACCAAAGTCTAGTTAAATTGATCTTACCTTTACTGGCAGCTTTTTTAACAAACTCCTTTCTCTAGTTAGTAATGCAGATATCCTCACTGTTATCAAGATTATATAGCATTTAGCCAAACTCATTGAACTTTCTGATAATTTTATTGAAGCAATCTTTAAAGTTAGTTTGTTGCCAACAAGAAATGAAACTTTCAATAATATGCCAGATAATAAACATCAATCTGAAGAAAAATAAGTTATCATACTTCGACCTAAACAATTTAAAACTTACTCTGAATTCTTATTCTTCTAAATGTAGAACTTGTTGTGTGAAGTACGTTATAAAGCATATTGGCTCATCTCCAATATCCTCGGTTCTGATAAATACTTTTCGGAATATGGATTACAGTTTTTACGACAAATATATTGCAATAACTACTTGGATCTATAGCGAGGAAGTGCCAACATATAGAATGAAATATATTTTTGCATTCTAAATTATTTTTGTAATATTACCAATAGGATTCATATAATCGATTTGATGGCAATAAAATCTCCATCTAATATACCCGTCAAAGCAAATGAATAAAATTGCAATAGTTTCTACTATTTTATGAATATTTTAATGAGTATGATGGAAAAGTTGAGCTAAACAGTGCAAAATTAAGGTTTGTCCTTCTACCATGGCAAAGAGGATATTTTTCTTCATAGGATTATCTATTCCTTCTACAACCTTTTGAAAGTAGTAAAAGAATAAAAAGAAATAGAGGGACTCAGTTACTAAACCCTGATGAATGTAATGGAAAAGAGCAAGATAGGTTTATATATGTAACAGATTTTAGACAAAATTCAAGGAAGCGATCAAATATCTAGTGAGGTACAATCTTTAGTGGAATTAATTCTAAAATATTTTTCTGGTTGTGAAAATGAGCAGAAGCTACTTTGATACTTAAATGATTATTTAAAGAATATTGAAAATACTCTAAATAATTTGGACTGTTTATTAAAATTATTATTACAGCCTCAGATATCGACTCATGAGTCTACCCGAAGCCTTTTCCATTGAAGAAGACCCAAATCCGCAAAACAATGTTAGTAAAAACTAATTCTATTTCTGATTTAGAACAAGGCCCGATCGAACCATAACTGTCATCTCCAACTTACCTTCCTCCTATAAAAGTTCCCTTGCTTCAAAAATCCATTGCTAAAACAGCAAAATGTATATATTTATTAAAGTAGCCCTATTTTCAAATCCAAGTCACAATCACATCACCAACAGAGTGAACATCTACTCGCTAAAAAAAAGGATAAGAAATGATAAACTTATTGAAAATGTTTTACTTTAATAAAGAAAAAAAATAACCCTTCAAAGTATGAGTAAAAAAAGAGAGAAAACACAGTAAAAAGACAGTATATTTCTCTCGACAAAAGTGGGAGAAAACAAAAAGGTTCCAATAACCCGTAATGAGATTAGGCCAGCTTTAAAAGCCGTTCAAGATGAGTTTAAAATCAGATAGTTAAGCATTTGTAAATATTTAAGTGAACCTAGCATCCTTGATGATTATAAGATGCTTTCACACTTGGGAAAAGGATGCTTTTCAGTAGTAGCCCTAGCTGTTAACAAGCAGACAAACAAGCGTTATGCTATTAAAACATACAGTAAGATTGATCAGATCTAAAATTATAAGTTTGACAATATCTATAGAGAAATCAGTCATCTCCATAATCTCGCACATCAAAATGTTGTTGGATTATTACATGTTGTTAAGGATAAGCGCAAATTGCTACTAATCATGGAAGATGGAGGAAAACTATCTCTCGCAGGACTGCTTAGGAAAAATAATAAACTACCTGAAGCCATGGCTAAACATGTATTCAAGCAAATTGTCGAAGGAATTAATTATTGTCATCAAAATAATATCAGTCATCGAGACATCAAGCTTTAAAATATACTGGTTGATGGAGATCACGAAGTTAAGATTATAGATTTTGGTTTCAGTTCAAAATGCGGACAGAAACTGCAAAATTACTGTGGGACTCCTCCATACATGGCGCCTGAAATAGCAGCGAAGGTGCCCTATCATGGTGAGCCAGCAGATATGTGGGCTCTTGGTGTTCTCCTTTATCTTTTATTATTTGGTAAATTTCCATTCAGAGCCACTACCGAAATAGAGCTATATCGTCTCATTCAGCAGGGTAAATTCTAACTAGGAGAAGGGATTTCTGCTGGCGCAAAGGAAACGATTACAAAACTGTTAAAATGCAGCATTAAGGAACGAGTCACTGCCCCACAACTTCTATCATGCACTTGGTTAAATTGATACTTCGATGTTAAATGTATATAGTATACCTATAATGAATGGATGATTAATGGTTACTTTATTATAAATATCATTATGTTAAGTTTAAAAACGAACTTAACTTACTTTCAACACCCTTCTCAAACTAAATCTTTTAACTCATCAATAAATCTTTATCCTTTCTATTTTTTGTTCTGGTCATTAGTTTTGAAAAAAGGGTTGATATATCTTTACGGATATCTTCTATGACTGCTATTAAATCAGGTATGCTTCCATTATATTTAGCCATACTAAAATCAATTGTAAAATGTCTTCTGCATTGAAGTTCTTTTGCCAAATCCTCTATGCACTCATAAGATGAGGGATGGCCCTTTGAGCCGTATTTACTGATAACGGATAGTTCACTGGCCTTGTGAATAAGCTAGTTTTGTGCTGAAAGTGCTTAATTCCTAAATTAATCGATGGCTTTGAGACATTACTTCACCTTCCTCTCCAGCTATTTAATTTTTTTTTCTTTATTCTCATTTTAATTCAGAAGCGAGTTATTTTATGTTTATTTTTACTATAACTGGGATTTTAAATTATTCATGCGTGCATCCTTCGCGCTTTTGCAGGCTAACTCATACTCCTCCACTCTAAATTTCAGCATGTCGATTTACTTTTGCAGTTCCTCCTCGCTGAGAATCTTTTATCTTAACTACTTCAGATACTAATCCCTTTCGTTCATGCACTTTTTCAATTCCTCATATAAATCTTCGCTGAGCTTAAACAACTAATTTTTTTAATTGACAGCCGCTTAATAGCCTTGCATATCTTTACTGGATCCATTATTTTCGACATTCTTGATGGCATTCAACTATTTTTATATAAATTTAACATATTGCTTATACTAATTGTTTTGCTGTTGCTATAAACTGAGGAGTTCAGCAGTTATATTTTTAAGTTCCTTCTATTTTTACGCATTTACTCGAACTGCCTTAGAGTCAAGACTTGGTTTACGAAATACTCCTTTTTGTTTTAACTCCTAAATCGATTTAGTGATAAAAAGCTGAGCCTGAATTTTGCCTTGAAGGTCAAAAGATTTATCAAAGGAATACAGTCGCATATTTGTTAACTGCTTTGGAAGTGGATAACTAATTTGAATTGTTGCTATTCCAATAATTTGCTAATTTTTACTCGCACCATCGTTTGATTCTTCTGATGTCATTACGATCATTATTTGTAACTGACTGACAATTGAAATACGTGAGTGAAGGAAAGCTCAACTGCAGTCATCGACGACTATAGTACAAGAGTACTTCCAAAACGAAGTTTGTTAGATATGATATTGGCTGGCAGAGAAGGAGATGAAAAGGTATTACCTGGGTAGAATAATTAATACCCAGTTTTAGAACAAGCGTATATTGAGCATTGGGATAAACTAATATCCCTGCGCACTCCTAAACTTTAAGTTAAATCTTCCAGTGGTCCATATGGCTGTCTTTAAAGTTATTATCGATATATCACTGTTAAGGAGATAGATTTTTAAATGAGAATCAAAACCATTTAGTTTTAACAATCCAAGATAGTCATATTTATTACTTCAATCTGATGTTTTTAAGGATTTTTAAGGTTATATTGATATTGCTTTTCAACATTATTGCCGATACTATTGCTCAAAATAAATCTACCCTTTCACAGTGATTTGGAGTGTTCCAAACATATTAATAAATATAATATGATCTTGAACTGCAAGTTTGTAATATTCTATTATTATTGATATTTTATTCTCTCAATATGCCATCTCTCAAACAAAAAACGTTAAAAATCACATCTGATTGCTTTACTCCCAGCAGAGCACACCAAAAAAAGCATTTATCATCTTTGGCAACCCAATATAATTAGGCGCAATCGCCAACGTTAAAAACTTAATCACCAATAAATATATGTGAGCGTATATCGTAAATTCGACCCTTTGCTGTACACGAAGAATTCCATGATCTGTAAAACAGACTTAACGAAGTTTATACCATGCATAAAAGCCCCAAATAAAATAGATAAAATAAATTCATCTTTCATCATCGAAAACCTCCAAAAAGAAAGTGTTACTCGCACATATTGCAAAATCAGTGCAAAGACATTATTAGTAAGAAAACTCAAAGTCATTTTAGAAAAACAAGCCCATCCCTACCTGTAGAACTACAACAATCGATAAGGAGTAAGACAGTGCAATAAAGCTACGATGATTTATAATGCGAAATTGCCAATCAACTGATCACAGAGAGCAGGAAAGATAGTAAAGTATTTAGGGCCACTCTTAAAAAGATTCACAATATGATTGAAAATGCAGAGGTATAGTATGTAAGGCGAGAAGCAGTAAATCTCAATCCTGAGGAAGTCAAAAAATATGGTGGATTTATTAAATTAGCACAAAAGGACAATGTATGCCAACCATATAGTGATCCTCTTCCCTAAAGCCAACGACCTAGTCACAAGCGAACTCGCACTGATCTCTACGACCTGAACAAAAATGATTACTATACATGGCTGAAAAGTTCAAATAGGTTTATAAACATCTAAAGGGTCAAGGTGGAAGTGAATTAGGCAAATAAACTGCAAAGATAGGCATCTTACTGCAGTGAAAGGAATAGCAAGGGTAGTGAACTCATCTACCGAAGGTATTTCAAAAACAATGCAGCACGTAGAAATATTTTGAGAGGCTCAGCTCAGATTATAAAGTGAGTCTCGTTAAATTTTGCATCTATTAAATACATTTAATGTTTTAATCCTCATAGTATTTGCCAGAACGGCTTTGTGATATACTTGACATAAATGCAATTAAAGCAATTTTAATTAGGATTTATTCTTGAGATATTAATAGCATCAATCAGTCAACATCATTGTTTCTTTTATTTGTTCACGGACTATCTTGACTCAATTTGACTAGAGATTTTCCAGAAAATTAACAGAGCAATGAGGAGGAAACAACCAAAATAAAGGTAAAGATACAAATACTTTTGACTGAATTACTCAAATCCAAACTCCATTGGCTCACTACGATGTTTATAATAAGTTTCAACAGACATTGTGATCTTGTTGAAAACATTAAACAATGCTACGATTTAATTGCGCTTGTAAGGCGTTGGATATCCCAAAAGTATTTTGAGAGCTGTTCCGACTCCATATGTCTGCATCTTTCCGAATAAACGACACTTTTCGCATTCCACACAATTGAGTATGCTTGAAATATTATGAATGTATCTCTGTATTTGTTTCACCTTTGGGTTATCGGCTGTGAAAAATCGCAGCACCTCTTTTTCTTGAGGACTCAAGTCATATCCTTATATTTCCCTTAACAGTCCATCTAACAATTGTTTGGATTTTAAATCCTCAGTAATGTTATCAGAAGCTATGTTTAGGGAATGATGCAGATAAGGCGCTGCTTGATTGATGGATTTTGCCAAAATGCGGTAAAGAAAAAGCAGATTC
>Ga0302280_1003162_pt1 | contig 12086 bp, 22 predicted proteins | sample III_Fen_E1_1_FD_198771 | JGI IMG/M metagenome (GOLD analysis project Ga0302280, IMG submission 198771) | Peat permafrost microbial communities from Stordalen Mire near Abisko, Sweden - III_Fen_E1_1 | ecosystem: Environmental > Terrestrial > Soil > Wetlands > Permafrost | place: Sweden: Abisko...
TTTATTAGAAAGTGAAAACAAATTTACAATTAAGAGATCATAAAATATTTAAAATGAATCAGGATTCCTATCAGTAATAAACCATTAAATAAAGTGAAAACAAAGTGAAAACAAAAAAACTAAGTGAAAACAATAGAACTAATTTATGACTGTTGTAGTAATCCAAGTATAAAGAATTTAAAACAGTATATACAGCAACATACACAGACCGAATTGTTATCTGCGCATTTCGCACATCTTAAGCAGCAATCTGGTTCTTCGGCTGGTGGTGGTGGAAGTAGAGGCTGCATCTTAGCTTTACAAACTAAGATTTAATTAATTTTACAAGTCATCCTTAATCTTTGTTCGTCCATGTTATTTATATTTTAAATCGTTAAAGTTTTAAAAAGCTTAGGAATAATCTAGAACTAGTTTAAAATAGATGATGTCTTGTGGACTATGCAGAGATGATTTTAACGATTTGCTAGGCTGTAGTAAATGCACTTTAATTTCCTGTCGCGAATGTATAACTGCTTGGTATACCAAAGATAATTTATTGTATTCATGTCCTCAGTGTAGAAAAAGTAAAACATTTATGGTAGAAAATATTGTAGAAAATATGGTAGAAACCAAGCCACCACCAATTGTTAGTAACCCATATCCATACCCATACCACGGTACATACATATTCACTGGTAGTACTAGTCATGGTATTAATATCACAAATACTGGAACACAAATAATTAACCCACATTTTATCCAAGCAATGAAACTAGTTAGTATAGAACAAAAAGCACTAAACCAACATCTAAGTGTTATTCTAAACCAACATCTAAGTGTTATTCCAAATCATCTCAAAACTACTTATTATGAATAAAAATCTTTTCTGTCTTAATCATTTTAAAATCACTAAGTAAATGTGTGTAAGTAGTGTTGTATTATTTGTAGCATGGTATTATTCCAGTCCTATATGGCTAATACGCTTACCATACAGTTATAACATGATTGATTAATTATAAAGGAGAACCATCTGTATCATAGAAAGATACACCAAGCTTTTGTCCATTTCTATAAAATCTCAGATTATGAAAACAACCAGACAGGGCAATTTTACATTCAGTTTTGGTAGGGTTCCATTTAATTCAGGATTTGCGTAATAATTTGCCTAACTTTTACAGGATCTGACCCACAATCTATAAAAAACTTATCCAGAGGTTTAATTTCTTCCATTTGTGAGGTGATGCGATGTGATAGTGGATTAGTCTAGGCAATTTTACTTTTAAAAAACAAAATAGTTTAATTCATAATATAAAAAAGGATATTTAGAAAAATGCAAGAACAATCTGAATCAAGAATAAAGAAGGTAGAGGATAAAGTAGACAGTCTATTACTACTTACTCAAGAACTCAAAGAACTTATAGTCAAATCCCAAGAAGTTTCAAAGCGCACCATAGATAGTAGATGTGTTCGATGTCCTAAGTGTAGAAACCTCTTTGGTGGAGGTATATGTCCATATTGTCAAAGTGGACCATACTAATTGGTCTTAGGGATGATTAAGAAAGAATAAAGAAAGAATATCCCTAGCGTGATTAACGATAAAGTATGGACTTTCAAGACATTGGAGCGTATAAGAATTTACATCAAGTTTCCATAGATTTATTTAAAAATGGTCTTAATGGACCGCTGTATAGTAAAAGTTCCCAATTTATGCGGGATATAGTACTTAAAAGATTAATGGAAGATTTTTATAAATCTCAGTTTTTAGAATCCTTAGCTCGTATTCAATTTGGTATGCCACATGTAGGAAATATTCATCCGACGGATAATCCACTAATTACGTAGTTATTATTTATGGATATACTTACCAAATAAACATTTATTTGATGTAAATAGTAGATACATATTCCATAATTTCCGATTGACATCCAATGTCTAACAAAGAATTAAATTATTAATTAGCTTAGGTAATTAATTAATAGTGTAAAAATGTGTAACATGTCTGATTACGAGGAGTCCATAGATAATGATACATTACAGTTGCTAGCAAATGAAGTAGATGTTTGGTTAGAGTACTGGGATCATGAAGAAACTGAATTGGGTGATCTAATAAGAAGACGAAACAAAATTTTAGAAATTGAACAAGAAACCGAAAAAGAACTAGGACTAGCGCATTTTACTGAAGAAGCGCAAGTAAAAATTGCCGAGAAGATTCAAAAGTTAAGGACAGAAGACGAAGACGAAGACGAATATGACTGGTCGACCATCATGACACTAATTCTTGAAATCGAAGAAAGGCGAAATTGTACACCAGATAAAATTAGCTGTTTCTACTTTGACGATGAAGAGAATACAAGATATATTGAAAAATGTTCTCAAATATCAGCTGTGTATGAAAAACACAGAAATATCCGTGAACAAAATCAGTTTCCTGTGGGTTATGAGAAATTAAAAGAAATGGGTTATCCAAAAAGCTCAATAATTGAATTGTTTTATGAAGGAACAAAAAACTGGAACAATATGTCTAAAAAGCATTTGACAGCAATGCGCGAACAAATATCTTTTTTAAAAAATTAATTAGTTTAGACCCAGAACAAGACAATCAACAAATGGGCAACAAAATGGTTTATGCTCCACCAAATGTACCTCCATGTCCTCCATACGCTAGTGTTCCACCTCAACCACCACCTCAACCACCACCACCTCAACCACCTATTACAAAAGAAATAGCTAATACACCATCATAAACTCCCTAGGGATGGCCGTAGGCCAGTAAAAGAATGGGGGCCAGCCAATCACGTAGAGATAGTGCTATACTTCGCGCTGTTGCTATGGATGATATGGAAGAGTCTATCATTAATTTTATGATTGACGAACATAAGAAAAAACCAAACTATTGGACTACCACATGTCTAACAAATACTGGAAATCTTAAATAAAAATTAATTAAATCCTAGGATTGGCAATAAGCCAATAAGACATGCGTATCCTCCTCCTTCTCATAATTTTACTAATGACATCTGCTCAGTCATTTCAAGAGCGTATCCCAGTAGCAGCAGTGGCTATTGAAGAAAAACCAAAAGAAAAACCAAAAGAAGATCCAGCTGTAATTGCGATCAAAGCTGCATCTGATTACGCCAGACTCCAGGCTAGCTATATAGCTCGTCAGGAAGAAATGCAAATTTTGGCAGATAAGGAAGTTAGTCTGGGAAGGCTGGAACTAGAACGCCAAACTGAATTTCGTCTAGTAGCTCAGGCTGCATGCGGAACGGATAGTGAGTGTTTTAAAGTTTATTATGAAAAGTTAATACAGAGCGATCGTGATTACAAAGAATTCTTACGACAGAAAGCCAGAGAGGAAACATGGTCATTTATCAAGGGAATTGGACTTACATTTGCTCTACTAACTGGGGCAAGTATACTAATCAGTAGGTAAAAATTAAAAAATTAATTAGTTTAGACCCCGAACAATAAACAGGCAACAAGTCGATGCAAGTTAATAAATTATTCCAGAAATATCTAGAGCCCTGGGGCCGAGATTATCACTACATTGGATTTTCCAGCACCCCCCAATTTGGAGCGCTATATCAGCAAAAGATGGATGGTAGTATTATAGATGCAGCTGCACATCTTAAGTTAAATGAGAAAGAATTTACAATTAAAGAACATGGCCCAGTTGATATACAACTCATGGGTAATAGAATCAGAAGTGATACAGTCACACAAACCATAGCTAAAGACATAACGATCAATTTAGATGAATTAAATGACTTGCTAAATTTGGAATACGCTGCACTGGCTTTTGGCACCAACCCATCAGACATAATGGACGGATACTATGTTTGTGTAGGAACTCTTACAAGTTCAAGTGGAGAAGTAGCATATGAATGTGGATTTAGTGTTGGACCAATATGTTTTGGAGTTAAATTGCTGGCACTATAAATGGATCACGTAACCTAGGTTAAAAATTAATCAAACAAAAATAGCGATAATTGCAAATGGGAGCCAAACTGGCAATACAGGAAGCTCCTTCGCGAAAACTAGAAGACCTCATAACTATAGAAAACCCAGTATATACTATATTAAAAACAAAATTATACGTCCGGACCAATAATTATTTGAAAATTGTAGAACTTGATAAAATCTCAGAAATTGTAGCACAAATTGATGATTATTCGCCAAGGTGTATGATTTATATCGAGGATGCTACGCGTTGTAACGGGAATTGTACTGTTATAGATTTTGATTCGACTTTTACATGCCAAGAAAAGAAAATGTTAGCTCGAGAGATTACTAAGAATATCATTGATATGTATGAACGACATTTGGATACTACAGATTAATGAATTAAAAAATAAGTAAGTCTAGCATTATTATTTATCATTAAATCAAAGGCAAATGGGTGGTTTATCAACAAAGCTCACAGGAAAAGAATATTTTTTTCTGCCAGAAAATAATGAAGAAGTCAAAGCTTCAGTGACCGTACATACAGATGACCGCTTGGTATTAAGAGGAAAAATAATCATTAACTATGCTCCGGGTAAGACTATAGAGATTGGCGAATTAATGCACCGGATAGAGCGTTTGGAAAAGTTTTGTTTTGAGCGAGAGAAACTTTGAGCGAAAGTTTAACAGGCTTCATGTCCCTCAATTGTAATGAAACTACCAAAATTAATGTCCAGATATTAGTATCGTGATTAACGATATCTTTTTCCGCGAATTTATACCACATACGTTTATAACGCCAAGGTTGAGTCAAACTAAATAAATATTCTATTAAACTAGTGCGGTCAGTAAATATTTTGTCTTCTGTGCGAGTATCTATATGTGAGATATGCTTATTTTTTAATAAATAGTATTTATAATTTTTAATTCTTTGGGATTTTTCTAAGAATGTCTTATTAATTTTCATTTTTAATCAGACCAGTTTCTTTAATATAACTGATTTAGACGTTGTGATTCAAGATAATTCATAAACACACTCAATTTCATGTGTATTAAAATGTCCATTTCCCTCCTTATCTTTACAATTTTCACATAAATCAAAATCATTACAATCAAAACAGTGAAATATATTTGTAGTAATCTTTTCATTACAAAAATCACATATAATATTTGAATACTTTTCCGCTTGTTTGGCAGCTGCTATAGGATTACTTTTTTCCCATGTTTCTGTCCACCATACTTCTATGATATTTTTAGAGGTAAATTCAAATTCTTTATCTATAAATTCTTTATGACTAGGATCATATACATCATATCCTTTCCCCTTAAATCTATTTATATCTCCATTTACATTAGTTTCAGTTATCAAGAAATAAAGATTTTCACAACCCTCCTGAAATCCAACACATATTCTTACACATCCACCTATTTTTATGTCGTAAACAACTGATGGTTCCAGAATTTCTCCATACCAATTTATAATATCATTTTCTCTTTCAAGAAAAATATAGTCCTGTCCAGGTTCTGACATTTATTAAAAAACTTTCATATTCATAAGACAATTAAAAAATATTCTAAACAATAAATGAAACCTAAACAATCGATCAAACAACAACGCCAGGATCTAGAGAAACAGGCCGCTGAAATCCAAGAACAGGCTCGTCAGATTGCTGACTTAATTTATAAAGAGCCCATAGATGAAGTTCAGGAAGTGGAGAACGCTATAATTTCTAAGTTGTAAAAGTTGTTAGACCCTGATCCAGATCCCAAGAAATTTTGCGAACATTGGAAAAATGAAAATTAACCCGATCTCCCTGCATAAGAAGTTTCCCCGGTTGAAACTTATGCATAACAAGTTTTCCCTCTTGTTCAAAAATAATTTCATCCACTACTAAAACACCCGTAGGGAAAATTTCTATTAAACCCCGGTTGATAATTTGTCCAATTTCTTCTTTGCAGTTGATAATACCCATTTTACTAATATACACTACAAAGCCTTAAATAAGTTAGTAAAGCCCTTCAGCCGAGGGCGCGTATGAATTAAATTATTTTTACCTAAGCCACACATAATCAAATGGACGAAAAAAGGACATTTGATAGAATTCAAACAATGGAAGAATGTCGTAAACTCATTCCTCTAGCAAGCCATATACCAATAAGGACATTACTTGGAAATCTAGATCAAACCGAATTACACAGATGGTTGGAGGATATAGCTGAAGAACGCAAGAAAATTAAAGCTACAATAAGAGAATTGGAAAAAAAACTAGCCACTGACTTATACAGAGATTTATGTTGGTATTCATGTATACCTGAAGACAAAGAAGCTTCATAAACTACTTTCATCTTCCACTGGAACCCAGGGTTTGGTGCGAGATTTTATGTTTACTGTACCATTTTTGTGGGCATCGTGTAACATTAAACGAAGTTCCTTCTTTGTATCTTCGTTAAATCGTTTCTTACCTACTTCCTCAAGATATTCTATAAAGTCGTTTTCATATTCCTTACGATTTTTCTTGGCCTTGACCCATTTGTCTAATAAACGATTACTTTGGGTGATTATTTCATCTAGTAATTTGTCTTCATCCCGAGTGGTCCACCCCTGTTCAGTAAATACCTTGGCCAATTTAGTTTTTAAATTAGTTATACACATGTTATGATTCTCAGGTAATTCGTCGTTAAGATGTAAACGTTCAATGAAAGTAGGAATAGATTTTTTTTTGCTCCACGCATCTTCATAAATATCATCCATATCATCAGGTAATTTGGGATCATTGTAGGGTCTTAATTGAATAATGATATTAATGTTATTATTAGTGGTAATATTATTAACAGTAGTAGGTTTTTGAGCTAATTTAGTTTCCAGATCTTTAATTTTTGCCTGGGCAGAACGTAATTCTGCTTCAATACTAGTTTTACGGACTCGGCATGTTTTTAAATGACGTTTTAAACTAGGTCTAGTATTAAATTCTTTAAGGCAAAATTCACAATTAATTTCTACTGGTATTTCAAGGATTTCAGCCTTTGTGCATTTTTTATCAATATGTGACGTAACATTAACTTTAAGATAACTTTGGTAGCTACACTGAGAACATGCAAATTCCATTTATTTATAGAATAATTTATATCTTTAAGTAGATTGTTCTTAATTGTTCTTGAGTGGGTTCTTGAATGTTCTTGATTTATTTTATTTTTTTATCAGTTGGGTATAAATCATTAACATAAAAAATATTTTTTATCTATGATCTCAAAATAATTCAAGAACACATTTTTCTTAAAAAAAAGGGGGGGGGGAATCCATAAGATATTAGGTAGGTCCGCCAAAATCACCTAATTAGACCAATGAAATTATGTCACAAAATTGCCCAGGAACCTAATGATTCACGATTTCTAGGATTTCCCCCCCCCCCTTTTTTTATTAGGGTTCTTGAATTATTTTGAGACCATGAATTAAAAAAAGATAGATATTATCGTGCTTTTTACAAAGTGATAAAAAAATAAAAATAAATCAAGAACATTCAAGAACCCACTCAAGAACAATTAAGAACATTACCTACATACTGATTTGTGACAAACCTAATAAAAAATTTATTACCTTAAATCTGGTATTGGTTAGATTTAAATGGACACCGAATATAGATTAGAGGATTTGGCATATGTAGATACACCAGTAAACGAAGATATACAAATTGATCCAGACTCCTACTTATATTTACATGATTTAGTTATGGAAGCGGTAAATACAGGTAAAATATCTCTCTTAACCAAGGTTATAAACAAGGTCCCTAATATCGTGAGTGTACTGGATTTCCCAGAACTGTTGGTCAGTAGTAATAACGAACAAATGATTAAATTTCTGTATACAAGATATTTAGAAGCCAAAAATGAATATTCTTTAGAACTACTGGAGGATAAAATTAGGGATCTTCAAGAAGATAATCCAGATATGTACATCATAAAGTATCATCAAGAACATAAGACATTATGGCACTAATTATCTAACTATTAATTAATTAAGATGACCACCATAGAGAAACTTAGGAAAAAATATATGAACCTGGAAAATCAACGAGCAACTGCGGTAGACAAACACAATAAATACCAAGAGGAAATACTCTCTGATTGGAATAGATGGAGAGCCACTGCAGTAGCACAAGGAGACGATGCTTGGGTTAGGAGACTTGATCACATGAGACGAGGCGTGGGAAGAGAGCCTTATGGAAAAAGTTTGAAAAAAGAAGCTCTATCAGCACATCATTATAAAATTATTGAGGAAACATGCGAGAAACTGGAAATTAAATGTGTTATCACTCGTTTGGAAACTGACCCAGATTGGCCTTGGCCAAAGACAGAGGTAAAAGTTTCTAAACAAGACATTGATTTATTACACAATGAGCTACAGTGGCTTCATCCCATGTTAGAATACCGATATTTTGAGGATGAACCTCTTGAATTTGGCAGAAAAAGTAGACATCGTAGAAAATCTCGCAGAAAAAGTAGAAAAAGTAGAAAAGTAGACGTTAATTAATTATTCATAAACACACTCAATATTAAAATGTCCATTTCCCTTCTTATCTTTGCAATTTTCACATAAATCAAATCATTACAATCAAAACAGTGAAATATCATCAAGAACATAAGACATTATGGCAATTATAAACTTAAATATTGTAAATAGTAAATGAGGAGAAAATTTTCAAAAGAAAGAAAAAGAAAAAATCCTGCAAGAAATATTAGGTGTCAAGACAAGTTAAATAAATGCACAATTAATGCTGGATTTACAGATTGGTCTGGCCAAGAACTTATTGGCGAAGGTAGTTTTGGTAAGGTGTTTAAATATAATGTTAAATATAATAATCAACCCACTCAGGTAGCTGTGAAAGTAGTTGAGTTCGAATTTTTAAACGAAGAAAATGACGAATATGACGACTTGGATAAATTATATGATGAAGTAGAATTTTATTATTTTATGTCTGAAAATAATTTAGGACCAAAGTTGTATTATGCATTCTTTGAAATTTTAAATGAATCGAAATTTATTTCAGGAAACCAGTATTTTATCATGGAACGGATGGACATGAGTTGTTCAGACTTTTTGGAAAGTAAGAAGTTCGATAATATCCAAAAAGAACATGTCGTTTCAAAAATGATCAAATTACTAACAACTCAAGTATATGATTATAAATTATTATGTGCTGATACTAAACCACAAAATTTTATGATAAATGTTCAAAGCTTAAAAATACGTTTAATTGATTTTTCAGGTGAATGGTGTTACTATAGAAAAGATATTTTAGATGATGTAGACCCAATGGATAAATTAGATGTATTTTTTATTATGCAGTTGATTCAACTTAAATTAACAATGAAAGAATTTATTCCAGATTATAAATCTGATGTATATCACCCTATAAATACTAATTATTTTTATAAACATGCACGTGGATTTTTAAAAGAATATCCAGAAGTTATTGCTTGTCGTGATTTACCTCTACAACATTATGCAAAAATCCAGAAAGTAAAATCTGGACCAAATTATGTGTACAATATATATGAAGCGGCTGATTGCTTGGATCTTTACTATGAAAAGGAATATGATACATTTACTTGGTATTAGTTAAATAATTTATGATCTTAGGAACGTAATATTGATCTTAAGCGATGGACCAAATTATAAAATCTCCCAATCATCCAGAGGCTCGTTTTCTAGTTCCGATGGTGCTAGCAAAGCATGGTGTCTGTGGCATAGTTACTCACGGAATCTATCACAAAAGACAAAATATTACTAGCTGGGTAGTTCACTATGACTATAATAACTTTTACATACAATATGTAACAGCTCGTAAGGAGCTACTTGACAAATTTAAAATCGACATAATTTGTAATTGGAGAGAATTCCCAAGTAGGATGTAATATCACTAGCGTGATTAACGATATCACTAGCGTGATTAACGATATCACTAGCGTGATTAATAAAGGTCTTAGGGCTTGCACTATATTAATTAACAAATGTCTTCTAAATTACTATACGAGGCTTTCACCAAAGGACCATCCAAAGATGAAAAAACCAAACGCAGAGAAAATTACAATCTGTGGTTGACACTGATAATAGAATCCCAAGAAAAAGAAAACAAGAAGATAATCTCACCGAGGTTAAAAACTACATTACTAGATAAATATGACTCGTGTTATGAATCATATATAAAACATGAAGGTCCATCATTGCCATATTATTACACAACTCATATGTTATTACTCAAAGTAGGAGAAACCAGTGAAAAAATACTAGACGAATTTCCAAAGCGAGGATTTGCAACAATGACACATTACCACCTGAATCAAGAACAAGTCGCGGAGCTCGATAAAATATTTGCTTTGATATGTAAAGATATGAATTGGTAATTGATTCCTTAATTTCTTTTTTTCTTTTTATTTATAAATGTCAGATGACGAAGAAGAATATGACGAATTTACGGTCACTGAATTTAATAGACAAGAAAATCAAAAATCATTCATAAACAAGGAATTTAAATGGATGGTTGATTATTCAGATGTAGCTAAAGGTAAATATTATTATCAGCAATGTATAAGGGATTTGCGTATGTTTTTACAGCATTGTTGGCAAAAAAGAATTACACCGATTTCAACAAATGATCTTACAAAAATCCTACATTTTATTATACAAACAGAATATGATGGTGGCTGGACACCAGATTTATTTTTATGGGCAGCGGCGTATGATCCCCGAAATATTACAATAGCAAAGTTATGCATAGATAATATGAAAAAAAGTTATGTTGGTTTTTTTAAGGTAATATTCGATAGTGAATATATGGAAATAGGTAAATTACGACAAGATAACACTTCGGAAAAAAAAGAAATACTAAAATATGCAATAGATGAAGTAGACAAGATATCTAGGGATTATGCCTTTGACTTAAATTGTAATAAACGAATCGAAGCAAAATTTGCAGCACTTATGGAGATTTTTGAACTTGTCCCATTATCAATGATAAAAGAAGAAGGTCATTTCGAGAGATTAATTGGTGTTATGCAAAAAACAGTAAATAGAAGACTCAATGATGGATGTCAGGATACAGTATATAGTTTGTGTGGTATTATTCGGAGATGGGTATATAATAATGATTTTAATACCTTATTAATTGATCCAGTGTTAGATAAATTAATTGAATTATACCAAGTATACGATTATAAAGTATTTAATCCGTATCAAATATCATGGGTCTTTGATGCAATTGCATCAAAATCAATGAATTGGCTATTTAATCATAATGCTGAATACATACCTGGACATGAAAGAGAAAAAATACTTAAATATGCATGTGAACATTTAGAAGATCCATCAGACCCAAATAAAGAAAAGTACAAAGCTATAATATCTAAATATTCTGAAATGATAAGAGATAAATCATGTGTCAATAAGGTAGTAAATGAGCAAGTATTTTCTCTGACAAAAAAAGATCCAAATCCCACAAAAGCTTTACCAGATGTAGCACTTTCTAAAATCGCATCAATGCTACAAAGACGATTTGGACGAAGATCAAGGAGATCAAAGAAATCAAGGCGTAAATCCAGGGCAAAACGAAAATCAAAGCGAAAATCACGTAAACGACGAAGTTCATGAGGAGATCATTTAAAATCTATAAACTACTTTCATCTTCCACTGGAACCCAGGGTTTGGTGCGAGATTTTATGTTTACTGTACCATTTTTGTGGGCATCGTGTAACATTAAACGGAGTTCCTTCTTTGTATCTTCGTTAAATCGTTTCTTACCAACTTCCTCGAGGTATTCTATAAAGTCGTTTTCATATTCCTTACGATTTTTCTTAGCTCTAACCCATTTGTCTAGTAAACGATTACTTTGGGTGATTATTTCATCTAATAACTTGTCTTCATCCTTGGTAGTCCACCCCTGTTCAGTAAATACCTTGGCTAATTTGGTTTTTAAATTAGTTATGCACATATTGTGATTCTCAGGTAATTCGTCGTTAAGATGCAAACGTTCAATGAAAGTAGGAATAGATTTTTTTTTGCTCCAAGCATCTTCATAAATATCATCCATATCATCGGGTAATCTGGGATCATTGTAGGGTCTTAATTGAATAATGATATTAATGTTATTATTTGTAGTATTATTGTTAAT